>Ga0209051_1000049_pt1 | contig 287483 bp, 266 predicted proteins | sample AraplaCvi_mMS_r2_2_FD_184286 | JGI IMG/M metagenome (GOLD analysis project Ga0209051, IMG submission 184286) | Arabidopsis root microbial communities from North Carolina, USA - plate scrape MF_Cvi_mMS_r2 (SPAdes) (version 2) | ecosystem: Host-associated > Plants > Roots > Endosphere | place...
CCACGCCGAAGGCGGTTGCGAAGTCCGTGGTGGCCGAGTCGGTGGCGGCGCCGATGGTGTCGGCATCCTGCGTGTTGACCAGCGCCGTGTCGGTGGGCGCTGCCAGCACGACGGACGGACCGTCGTCGTCGAAGCGGATGTTGGCACCGATGTTGAGCACCTCGGAGTCGGTCGCGGTGTCGCCATCGCCGTCGGTGACCGTCACCGTGTTGGTCAGGGTGATCAACGTGTCGGCCAGCGTGGCCTCCTGGTCCGCGTAGTTGGACGAATCACCCGGCAGCGCATGGTCGATCTCGGCGAACTGCTGCAGCGTCACAGAGCCGGCGGCGCTGACGGTGACGTCGAAGATGGTGTTGGCGGCAAGAATTCCGGCCTCGGTGGCAGAAGTCGAACCGATGACCTTGCCGGCCACCAGGTACAGGTAGATGGTGGCGCCATCGCTCTTGAGCCCGGAGTCGCCGCCCTGGGTGGCCACGCCAAGCGCAAAGCTTGAGGCGGTGGTGCCCGGCCCGTCGGCGCCATAGCTGCTCGAGGCCACGCCGAAGGCGGTTGCGAAGTCCGTGGTGGCCGAGTCGGTGGCGGCGCCGATGGTGTCGGCATCCTGCGTGTTGACCAGCGCCGTGTCGGTGGGCGCTGCCAGCACGACGGACGGACCGTCGTCCTCGAAGACCATCATGGAGCCGACTTCTCCCGTCGCCTGCTCGAACCTGGGCAGGCTGAAACCACCGATGTCGAAACTGGCGTTGAGATTGTTGTCGGTGGCCGATCCGACGTTCTCGATCAATACACGGTTGTGGTTGGCATCGGTCTGGTACTCGATGACATAGCCGGCCTTGATTCCGCTGATCACAGCGGTGTCGCCGCTGAGGTCAATGGAAAGACCCGTGACCAGTTGTCCAGCGGAATCACGAACGACGACCGAGCTGATATTGATCGCCGTATTGTTTTGCAGGTTGTCCACATATGCGTCGCCAGATGCCAGCACCGTCGTAAAGGCGCTGATCTTGACGGTGGCGGCTTTGTTGGGCTGCAATTGCGCGATAGTGAAGGACGCCGCAGTGGTGCCGAGAAGGCCGGTGAAATCGATGTTCGATTCTTCGTCGGCCTCGTTCTGATCGAGATTGGGAACCGTGTCGTCGGTGCTGGCGCCAGTCACGAAGGTGAAATACATCCCCTCGGCAGGGTTCTTGGCACTGGGCGGATCGATCATCTGGTTGTTCGTGCCAATGGTCGTGAGCCCGCCTCCCAGGCTGGTATTGACGGTGTCGCCGGTATTGATATTGGCTCCGGTCGATTCATTCGCCGGATTCTTGCCAGTCACGACGATCGCGGCGCTTGCATTGCCGAACATCGCGAACAGGTTCTGGCCCGAGGGCACATTCGCAAATGAAAACTCGCTGGCCGAGGCGACCGACACAAATAGCTTGTCCGCCAGATTGACGGCGTCGTCCGGGTTCGAGGCATCCGGATTCGATATCGCTTCATACTGGACCGTCCAGAGCTTGGCGCCCGTCACAGGGCTTCCCGTTTCCTCCAGGTAGGCCGCGAACACGACGACACCGGCGGCGGTCTTCCCGTAGACGACGTTGTTGTTGGTCGTGTCGGTGTACAGGAAAATATCTTCGCCGTCGGCGGTATCAAGGCCGCTGTCGAAGCCATTGAGCAATGCGCCGTTCGCGTCCGTAAATGAAACATCGGTGACCGTTCCGGATACGCTGAACGTGAATGCGTTGGTGCCGGTATTGGTCCCGTCATAGCCGCTCAGCGCGGCGTTGATGGCGGTTCCCACACCCTGCGCCGTCAGGCGGCTGCTGAAGGCCGTCGGCAGCGAGCTTACGGAAATGTCATTGTCGTTACTGTCCCCCGCAACAGCGGGCGTAGCGGCAAGGTTCTGCAAAGTGGCGGATTCGTCAAGAGTAACGGTCGAGCCGGCCGTCATGTTCAACGCAGGCATAAACACCTCCATGGTCGGAAAATTTCGCCGATGGAACGGTGCAACTTCGGGGAACGCGCTGCGCCGTCACCCAAATCGACAAGAGATCGATGCTGAACCGTCAGCCCGTGCACTGTCCATAGGCTGAAAGTTGTCACCCAAAGGATGACGCGCGGACCGGCGGGCGGCCATTGCGCGTCAGGAGTGCCCGTCCACCCGCATCTGAAAGAGGAAGTAGGGCGGAATGCAGGCTCCGCGGCCTTCGGGCTGGTCCTCGGCCCGGGCGCAGATGAAGTCGTCGCGGCAGGGCTGCTGCGCCGAGCAGCTGCGCAGGTTGCCGGGCCGCGTGTGCCTGCCCAGGCATTCGCCGAAAGGCCGGTTCGCAGCCAGGCACTGGTTGAAATCGCTGAGGATGGCGATGCCACCGCAGGTGCCGTTCCTGTCCAGCGGATCGCACGGGCCCGAGCACATGCCGCCGGGAAAGCCGACCGAGGTTTTCTCGCACACGGAGTGCGCGCCTTCGCAGGCGACGCGCGGCAGTTTCTCGGCGCGGTCCAGCCACGGGTTGGCCGACTGTGTGATGCGGGTGGGCTCGCAGCTTGCGCCGACCGTGGCTTTCTCCGGTGCGGCGTCCGTGACCTCCGGTTCGGCGAGGGGCCGGAACGGATCGGGCTGCGGCGCGGACAGCGCGGCGTGCACATAGCGGCCGCGCCGCGCCAGTTCGTCCTGCAGGTGTGGCGAATGCGGCAGCGCGAGTGCGTTGCCCGCCGTGAAGGTGCGCGATGCGCCGCGCCGGTCGACGCCGAGCAGGTGAAAGCCCGCGACCGCGCGGCTCTGGTGGCAGCCCACGCAGCTGAGGTCGTCGAGGCGGCGCAGCAGCGCCTGCGGCGATGGCAGCGTGCGGCTGCCGGGCACGGCCTGCCATTCACCGGGCGGGAAGAGCTGTGCGAACGGCCGGTTCGCCAGCCGCGCAAGACCGCGCGGCGCCACCGAGATGGCCTCGGTCGCCAGGAACTTCTCGGGAATTTGCAGGGTGGCCTCGTCCAGCGCGCGCAGGTTGTCGGGCTGCTGCAGCCACTGCCGCAGCTCCTTGCGCAGCGGGGCATCGGCCTTGAGCCGCGCGACATCGGGGGTGTTCTCGAGCGGCGCCACGTCGAAGCGCCGCGTGCCGGCATTCCAGCGGAACGCACGCAGCATGTATTCCGCATGGCCGCCGAGATCGGGCCGTACCGCCGAGGGCCAGCGCACGCTCTGCAGGTTGGTGGTGATCTGCGCGATGCGTGCGGACGCGAGGCGCTGCGGCGCCAGCGGACCGTCGGCCGACACCAGCCAGCGGCCGAGCGCCTCGTCCTGCATCGAGGGCTGCGGCGGCTGCCAGCGCCGCGCGGTGCTCGCGCAGCTGCCGTCGGCATCGGGCGCATCGCCGCGCAGTTCCACGTTGACGGTCATCGGCAGGCGCGACTGCATTGCGGCGGTGCGGTAGGCGAGCCGGTACACCAGCCGCGTCTCGCCGCAGGCGCCGCGCTGAAACGGCCGGCGGTCCATGCGGTTGGCGACGCCCACCAGCTCGAAGAATGCGTCGGGGCTCGCCAGCCAGCGCGCATCGAACAGCCGGTGCGGATAGCGCGAGATGCCGACGCCGGCCTGCCGGTCGCTGCGCTGGATGCGCGCGATGCTGTCGCCGAGCGGCGTGGCGATGGATTGCCACGCCGGCGTGCGCATCAGCACCTGGTTGTTCGCGATGCCGTCGGCTGAAGCGGGTGCGTCGCCGATCCAGTGGGCGAAGCCGGCGCCGGATTTCTCGGCGGCCTGCAGGGCCGCCGGCGAGGTGACGAGAAGCACGGGGTCGGCCGCGCGCGCGGCGGGCGCGGCGAGAGCGAGTGCCAGCGCAAGGCCGGCGGGCAGGCAGTGGTCGAGGAGCGGCACGCCGGCGATTGTGCCGCGCCGCTCACGCGAAGACTTTCTCGGCGCAGGGTTCCGCTTCGGGCGGTGCGAGCGAGGCCAGCGGCCGCGGCGTGGCCTCGAGCAATGCCCGCGTGTAGCCATGGCGCGGTGCATCGAACACCGCGTCGCGCGTGCCCTGTTCCACGATGCGGCCGCGTTCCATCACGATGACGCGGTCGGCAATCTGCTCCACTGCGGCCAGGTCGTGGCTGACGAACAGGCAGGCGAAGCCGTGGTGCGCCTGCAGGCTCTGGAACAGGCGCAGCACCTGGGCCTGGATGGTCATGTCGAGGGCCGAGACGGGTTCGTCCGCCACCACGAAAGCCGGGCGCCTGACCAGGGCGCGCGCAATCGCCACCCGCTGGCGCTGGCCGCCGGAGAGTTCGTGGGGATAGCGTGCGCCGAGTGGGCCGAGACCCACTTCGTCGAGCGTTTCATGCACACGGCGCGCGCGCGCCGGGGCATCGAGTTCGGGCAGATGGCGCAGCGGTTCGGCCACGATCTCGTGCACGCGCATGCGCGGGTCGAGCGAGGAGAACGGGTCCTGGAACACGAGTTGGCACGCCAGGCGGAAGCGGTGCAGCGCCGCGCGGCCGGCGCTGCGCACGTCTTCGCCGCGAAACAGGATCTGGCCGCCTTGCGACGCCGCCAGCCGCAGGATCGCGCGGCCGAGCGTGGTCTTGCCCGAGCCGCTGCCGCCCACCAGCGCGACCATCTCGCCCGGATGGATGTCGAGGTCGAGCGAATCGATCACGCGCTGCGGCGGGTGGCGCCTGAACAGGCCCGCGCGTGCGCCGGGGTAGCTCACGCTCAGGCCGCGCACCTGCAGCAGCGGCGGTTGCTGCGCGGCGGCAGCCTTTGCCTTCGCATCCTGCCGGCGCGGCAGCGCATCGACCAGCTTGCGGGTGTAGGGCTGCTGCGGCGCGACGAGGATGCCGGGCACGTGGCCGGTCTCGACCAGCCGGCCTTTCTCCAGCACGATGGCGCGCTGCGCATAGCGGCCCACCAGGCCCAGGTTGTGGGTGATCAGCAGCACGGCCGTGCCCTGGTCCCTCGCAAGGCCGACCATCAGGTCGAGCACCTCGCGCTGGCTCAGCGTGTCGAGCGCGGTGGTTGGCTCGTCGGCGATCAGCAGGCGCGGCTTCAGCAGCATCACGCTGGCCAGCATGATGCGCTGGCGCATGCCGCCCGAGAACTCGTGCGGGTAGGCGTTCATGCAGCGCTCGGGCTCGGCAATCTGCACGCGGCGCAGCATGTCGAGGCAGCGCGTGCGAATCTCGGCTGCCGAAAGCGCGGTGTGCATGCGCAGGCCTTCGGCCATCTGCTCGCCGATGCGGTGCACCGGGTTGAGCGACACCATCGGCTCCTGGAACACCATGCCGATGCCGGGCCCGCGGATCGGGCGCATCGCCTTCGCGTCGCGCGTGGCCAGGTCTTCGCCGTCGAACACGATGCGGCCGCCGGTTTGCGCGATGCCCGGCGGCAGCAACTGCAGGATGGCGCGCGCGGCCATGGTCTTGCCGCTGCCCGATTCGCCCACCACCGCGAGGAACTCGCCCGCATGCACGTCGAACGAGAGGTCGTGCACCAGCGCCTGCGCGCCTCCGCGCAGTTCGATCTTCAGTTGCCGGACCGAGAGCACCGGCTGTGCGGTTGGCAATGCGGCACTCATGATTTCTCCGTCCGTGGATCGAGCCGGTCGCGCAGCGATTCGCCCAGCAGGTTGATGCCCAGCAGCGTGAGCGCGATGCACAGGCCCGGCACGATGCACAGCCACACGGCCGAGGCCATGTAGGGCCGCGCGCTCGAGAGCATGTTGCCCCAGGTGGGGGCCGGCGGCGGCACGCCCAGGCCCAGGAAGCTCAGCGCGCTTTCCGACAGCAGCACCCAGCCGAACATGCTGGTGGCGAGCACCGCGACGGGCGCAATGCAGTTGGGCAGCACGTGGCGCCACATGGTGTAGGCCTCGGAGTTGCCGATCATGCGCGAGGCCTCGACGTACTCGCGCTCGCGCAGCGACAGCACCGTGCCCCGCACCACACGCACCACCGAAGGGGCATAGGCCAGGCTCAGCGCCAGCACGATGCCCCACTGGTTGGCGCCGACGATCACCATCACGCCCAGCGCCAGCAGCAGGCCCGGAAAGGCCAGCAGCGCATCGTTGAGTGCCATGAGCACGCGGTCGGTCCAGCCACGCAGGAACCCCGCGACCACGCCCGCGAGCAGGCCGATGGAGGTGGCCAGCACCACCGTGAGCAGCGCGACCAGGCAGCTGGTGGAAGCGGCGCGCATGGCGCGGCTGGCCACGTCGCGGCCGAACTCGTCGGTGCCCAGCCAGTGCACGGTCGAAGGCGGCTGCAGCTTGCTGCGCAGGTCGATGCCCAGCGGGTTGTAGGGGGTCCACACCGCGGCCACCAGCGCCATGGCCAGGAGCCCGGCCACGAGCGCGCCGCCGATGAGGGTATGCGTCTTGAATTTCATCACTGCACGGACACTCGCGGATCGAACAAGGGGTAGCACATGTCCACGATCAGGTTGATGGCCACGTAGATGCAGGCCGTGAACAGCAGGCAGCCCTGCAGCACCGGATAGTCGCGCGCGAAGATCGAATCGATCATCAGGCGGCCGAGGCCGGGCAGGGTGAACACCGTCTCGAGCACGGCGATGCCGCTGAGCAGGTGGCCCAGGATCAGCCCGATCATGGTGAGCGTGGGATTGAAGGCGTTGGGCAGCACGTGGCGGCGCAGCACCTGGCGCTCCGGCACGCCCTTGGCGCGGGCATGCGTCACGTATTCCAGCCGCAGGATCTCGATGGTGCTGGCTCGCGACATCCGCGTGAGCACGCCGGTTTCGACCAGCGCGAGCGTGGCCACCGGAAGAATCACATAGAGCAGCCCCTGCGTGAAGTTCTCCGCCATCGGCACGTAGCCGACCACGGGCAGCCAGCCCAGGTACTGGCCGAAGAACATGAGCAGCAGCAGGCCGAGCCAGAAGCTCGGCACCGAGAGCATCAGCGTGGAGGCGCCGACGATGGCCAGGTCGGCCGCGCGGTCCTTGCGCCAGGCGGCGACCAGGCCGGCGGGCACGGCGATGAGCGTGGCAATGGCCACGGCCGCCAGCACGATCACCGCGCTGACCTGGAAGCGTTCCAGGATCAGCGGCAGCACCGGCAGGCCGTTGGTGGTCGACACGCCAAGGTCGCCGGCCAGCGCATGGCGCAGCCAGACGAGAAACTGCGCCGGCAGCGGCTGGTCCAGGCCCATCTGGCGGCGCATGAGATCGAGCTGCGCCGGATCGGCACCTTCGCCCAGCATGAGCTGGACCGGATCACCGGGAATCAGCCGCATCAGCGTGAAGACCGCGACGGCGACCAGCAGCAGCGTCGGGATCGTCATCGCGACCCGGCGCAACAGATAAGCGAGCATGGTGGCCTGGCCTCAGGAGCGGGCGTCGAGCCGCACGTTCCAGAACCGCGGCTTGGCAGGGGCCCAGCCCTTGAAGCCCGTCACGCTCTTGCGCATGGCCGTGGCATCGCTGGCGTTGAAGAGCACCACCATCGGCACGTCCTGCAGCATCTGGCGATGCATCTCGTCGAACAGGCTCTGGCGCCGCGCCTTGTCGCTCGCGGTCATCGATTCGGCGAGCCGGGTTTGCGCAAAGGCGCTGTCCCACACCTTGCGCGGCTGGCTTGCCTTGGGCCCCGACACCATTTCGTAGTTGAGCGAGGGATCGATGCGCGCCGAATAGATGAAGGCCATGGCCTGGTACTGGCCCTTGGTGTAGCGGTCGAGCTGGGTGGCCCAGTCGAGCACCTCGAGTTCGACGTTGATGCCGGCCTCGGCCGCCATCGCCTGCACCAGCACGGCGGCGGAGTAGAGCGCCTCGTAGCGCTTGTTGGCAAGCAGGCGGATCGGCTGCCCCCGGTAGCCCGCTTCGGCCAGCAGCTTCTTCGCCGCGCCCAGGTCGCGCTTGTAGCCGCTGGCCTGCGCCGGGCTGTAGTAGGGGCTGGACGAGGGCACCACCGAGTTGTTGACGGGCGAGAGGCCCTCGGTCACGGTGCGCGCGATTTCAGGCGTGTCGAGTGCAAGGGCGAGCGCGCGGCGCACGCGCACGTCCTTCAGCACCGGGTCGGTGGTCTGCAGCAGCAGCGCCACCATGCTCATCACGGGCGTGGTGTCGACGATCACGTCGCTGCGCCCGCGCATTTCGACCACGTCCGACGGGCTGGGGCTCAGGAAGGCATCGATGCCGCCGCTGTAGAGCGCGGCCTTCGCGGCGGCCGAATCGGGAATGACGGCGAAGCGCAGGTTCTCGATCTCGGCCTTCTTGCCGCCGGTGTATCCGTCGCGCGGTTCGGCGCGCGAGACGTAGCCTTCGAAGCGCGTCAGCTCCACGTACTGGCCGCGCTTCCATTCCTTGATCCGGTACGGACCCGTGCCCACGGGTTCCTTCCACTGGCCGTCGGCGCCTGCCGAGCTGCGGTGCAGCACCGCGGCGCTGCCGCAGTCGGGGCGCGCCATCATCGGCAGGAAGAGGCTGCTCGCGCGCTCGAGCTTGAAGACCACCGTCTTCGGATTGGGCGCCTCGATCGACAGCACCTTGGTCATTCCCTTGCCGTCGAACTCGGACAGGCAGCGCCAGCCGCTGGTGGGCTTCAGGTAGCGCTGCCAGCTCCATACCACGTCGTCTGCGGCGAGCGTGGCGCCGTTGTGGAACTTGACGCCGTCGCGCAGCGTGAAGGTGTAGGTGAGCCCGTCGGCCGAGGTGTCGATGCGGCTTGCCAGCATGGGGCCGACGGAAGTGTCTTCGCGCAGCGCGACCAGGCCCTCGACCACGTGCAGCAGCACGTTGTCGGTGTTGTCGTCGCGGTTGCCGCCGGGGTCGGTGGAACGGATGTCGGAGTTGATCTGTATGCGCAGCGTCTGGCCGGCGCCGTTCTGGGCCAGGGCCGAAGCCGTCGCCCAGAGGCACAGGCCCGCGGCGGCGATGCGCATCGGCCAGCGCAGGCGCGGGCGTGCAAGAGGCGCCGCCTTGGCGGCCGGGCGGGGTCGGGGCAGTTTCATGGAAACACTCCTGGCGAGGGCTGGGCGTGGCATGTCAGAGGGAATACTCGGTGAACCGGTGGGCCTTGAAGGGAGCCGGTGCGATACGCATCCTGCGTGCCGCCGGGTCCATGACGATGGTGGCCACTGTGGCCGACGACGCACCCCCGGGGCCCGCGCTCGGGCTGCGGCACACGGCGCGCGGTGCGCCGAAGCGGTCCTGCAGCGCGTCGAGCACGTCCTGCTCGGTGAGGTCGCCCGCGCGCTTGTGCAGCGCCTCGGTCACCCGCCGGTCGCGGTAGAGCGAGTCGGGCGTGGTTTCCAGGCTGCGGTCCACCACGCGTGCCAGCGCGGCTGCCGTCTTGAAGTGGTTGGCGTGCACCAGGATGCCGTTCTCGGGCTGTTGCCAGAAGACCTGTTCGGGGCAGGTTTCCAGGCTCACCGCCTCACCCTCCGCGTGCGTGAGGATCATGTTGTTGGAGATCGAGCGCGCCGTGCGGCACACCACGCCCAGCGCATTGGCATAGAGCTCCGACTGCAGGATGCCGCGGCGGATCAGCGCCAGCGGCACGCCTTGCTGCCTGCCGTCGCCATCGGCCTTGATGAAGTTGCCCGTCACCGCGATGCCGGCACTGTTGAGCCCGGCGCGTGCAAGGGTGCCGGCTTCGGCGAAGGTCAGCATGGCCGGGCCCTTGGCGGGCTGGATGCGCAGCACCACGCCGAGCTCCAGGCTCTCGACGCGCCAGTCCCAGTTCTGCGCGTGGATGAGCCTGCCGTCGCGCGCGGCGGAGGGCATCACCACCACGCCGGTGCAGCCGTCGGGCGGCTCGGTGGCTTCGAGCTGCGCAAAGGCATAGAGCATCTCGCTGCGCGCATTGAGCGCGATGATGTCCTCGGCCGGGACGCCCGCGCCTTCGGCCACGCCCTCGATCTCGCGCAGCATGCCGGCGTCGAAGGCCTCGATCACCGGCATGAAGCGGCGTGCGAGCGCGCGGGTGCGGTCCCAGCCGAGGCCCACGCGTTCGAAGGCCAGCCGATAGGTCCGCAGGCTCAGGTCGATGCGGTCGCCGGCCGCGCGGCCGTACTGCTGGCCGCACTGGCGCGCGTCGCCTTCGATGTCGTAGAGGGGGAATGATTCGATGTTGTCCATGTTCATGCTTCCTTGTCCGTCGGGCGCGCAGTCTGCGCGATGGCTGTGCGCAGCGCATCCACGATCTGCCCGATGTGTTCGCGCCCGATCGTGAGCGGCGGCGAGAGCGCGATGGTGTCTCCCACCGAGCGCACCAGCACGCCCAGCTCGACGCATTGCTGCGCCACCGCCTGCGCGTGCGTGCCCGGACCGTCGGCCCAGGCCTGCAGCTCGATGCCGCCGAGCAGGCCCGTGTTGCGAATGTCGATCACGCCCGGCAGGCCGCGCAGGCCATGGATTGCGTCCTCGAAGAAAGGCGAGAGCGCTGCCGCCTGCGCGATGAGCCCGTCTTCGGTGTAGGCGTCCAGCGTGGCCATCGCGGCCGCGCAGGCCAGCGGATGGCCCGAATAGGTGTAGCCGTGCGAGAGCTCGATGGCGCCGACGCTTCCCTGCATGAAGGCGTCGTGGATTCCGTCGCGCATCAGCACGGCGCCCATCGGCACGGCGCCGTTCGTGAGGCCCTTGGCGGCGGTGATGAGGTCTGGCGTCACGCCGAACAGATCGGCCGCGAAGTTGGCGCCGAGGCGGCCGAAGCCGGTGATGACTTCGTCGAAGATCAGCAGCACGCCGTGCCTGTCGCAGATTTCGCGCAGGCGCTTCAGGTAGCCGCGCGGCGGCGGCAGCACGCCGGTCGATCCGGCCACGGGCTCGACGATCACCGCGGCCACGGTCGAGGCGTCGTGCAGCGCAAACAGGGCTTCGAGCGCATCGGCCTTGTCGATGCCGTGCTCGGGCTGTCCGCGCGAGAACGCATTGCGCACGAGGTCGTGCGTGTGGGGCAGGTGGTCCACGCCATTGAGCAGCGGCCCGAAAGTGCTGCGCTGGCGGCCGATGCCGCCCACCGAGATACCGCCGAACCCCACGCCGTGATAGGCGCGCTCGCGGCCGATCAGGCGGTAGCGGCCTGCGTCGCCGCGCGCCCGGTGATAGGCCAGCGCGATCTTGAGCGCGGTGTCGACCGACTCCGAGCCGGAATTGGTGAAGAAGACGTGGTTCATGCCCTCGGGCGCGAACCGGGCGAGGCGCTGCGCGAGTTCGAAGGCCGCGGGATGGCCGATCTGGAAATTCGAGGCGTAGTCGAGCACGTCGATCTGCGCCCTCATGGCTGCGCTGACCCGCGGGTTGCGATGGCCGGCGTTCACGCACCAGAGGCCGGCGATGGCGTCGAGCACACGGCGGCCGTCGGCCAGGTCGTAGTGCAGGCCCTCGCCGCCGACGATCAGCCGCGGCGACTGCTTGAACTTGCGGTTGGGGGTGAAAGGCATCCAGAACGCGTCGAGCGAAGGCGCAATGCCAGTGGTCGGCGCGGCAGCGGCAGAGGAGGGGGGCAGGGTGTCGGCAAGGGCCACGAGTAGGTTTCTCCGTTGGGAAACGACCCGGTGCCCGGGTCGCCGTGGGGCCGATCTTAGGAATGCAGATTGTATTTTTGACGCAAGATGTACATGGTTTTTCGTGGCGAAAAATACAAAGATGCCATGATCATGGCCCCTTCGAACGATGAACAAGCCGATCGCATCCATCCCGCCCCTGACGCAGCGCGTGAGCCGCTACATCCTCGACCAGGCGTTGGCGGGCGGCTACGAAAACGGCCGCCACATGACCGAGGCCGACCTGGCCGGCCGGCTGGGCATTTCGCGCACGCCGGTGCGCGCTGCGCTGCGCTTTCTTCATGAGCGCGATGTGCTGGCGCACGCGCCCAACCGCGGCTACACGCTGGTTGCCGGCCGCGAGGCGCTGGCGCTGGTGCGGCGCGAACTGCCCGAAGACGAAGAGAAGACGCTTTACTACCGGCTGCTGCGCGATCGTCTGTCGGGCAAGCTGCCCACGCGCGTGAACGAGCTCGAACTCGCGCAAGGCTACGGCGTGGCGCGGGCGCTGCTGCGCACCGTGCTCACCACGCTGCTGCAGGACGGCGTGCTGCGCGGGCGGCACTATCAGCGCTGGGAATTCACCGAAACGCTGGACTCCGTCGAAAGCGAACGCGAGAGCTACCGGTTTCGCCTCACGGTCGAATGCGCGGCGTTGCGCGAGCCCGGCTTTCGCGTCGACCACGAAAGGCTGCTCGCCTGCCGCGAACGCCAGCGCGCGCTGCTGGCGCAGGCCTCGCGGCATTCGTGGATGGACTTCTTCGAGGCCAATGCGCAGTTCCATGAACTGCTTGCCGCCGCCTCGGGCAATCGCTTCATCCTGGACGCGGTGCGGCAGCAGAACCGGCTGCGGCGCATGTCGGACCTGTCGGACTATCCGTTGGTGAACATCGACCTGCTGCATACCTCATGCCGCGAACACCTGCAGATCCTCGAGGCGGTGGAAGACAACGACCTCGAGGGCGCCGCGGCACACATGCATTCGCACCTGAGCCGGGCAAGCGACCTGGTCGAGCGCCGGGCAATGGGCGTGCTGGGCGATTGAGCATCAAAGGCTGGCGAGCGGAAATTCCTCGGCGCTGAAGACCGTGTGGAAGACCGTGCCGTCGAACATCTCGAACAGGTGCTTCGAGACCTCGCGGCTTTCGTAGCGCACCGGCGAATCGAGCGCATGCGCGATGTCTTCGCGGCTCGCATAGCGGGTCGACAGCACCATGGCGAGTTCGGGATCGCTCACGTCGCTCTCGATCTGGCGCAGCACGCGCACTTCGAGCACGCCCGGAAAGCGGGTCCACAGCGGCACCAGCTTTTCGTGCACGTGCCGGTCGAAAGCCTCTTCCATGCCGGCCTTGACCCGGCCCCGGAAAAACGCGCAACGGATGAACATGGTGTCTTCTTTCTGTGGGTGGCCCATATCAGCCAGCACGCGCTTCAGTCGCGCGCATAGCCGTTGAACTGCCGCATCATGGCGGCCGTGTCTTCCGCCCCGAGCCCGGCCGCGACGAAGGTGCGGTGCAGCTCGGAGACCGCGCCCGCGAGCGGCAGCGGCAGGCGTTCGCCCTGTGCAAAGGCCTGCACCGCCTCGAGGTCCTTGAGCATGTTGTCGATGCGGCCGGTGGGCGTGAAATCGCGCGCGGCCATCTTGGGGCCGAACTCGCGCAGGATCTGGCTGTCGGCCCGGCCACCGGCCAGCGCGGCGTGCAGCTTCGACGCATCGACGCCGCCAGCCTCCGCCAGCCGCACCGCCTCGGCCACGGCCTGGAAGCCGATGGCGCAAAGCAGCTGGTTGACCAGCTTGGTGGTCTGGCCCGCGCCGCTTTCGCCCATGCGGGTGTAGTTGGCGCACAGGCTGTCCATCACGGCGCGTGCGCGTGCCACGTCGTCCTTGCTGCCGCCTGCCATGACCGTCAGCTGCCCGAGCAGGGCCTTGGGGGCACCGCCCGACAGCGGCGCATCGACGAAACCCATGCCCGTGCGCTCGCGCAGCGACTGCGCGAGCCGGCGCGTGGAGGCCGGGTCGATGGAAGACATGTCGATCAGCAGCCGTTGCGGATCGGCGGGCGCGGCAGCGGCCACGCCGGCTTCGCCGAAGAGCGCGCGCTCCAGCACCGCCGCCGAGTTGAGGCTGGTGATGACGAAGCCGCTGGCCGACGCGGCCGCGGCCGCGCTGCCGGCGGCGCGCGCGCCCTGCTGCTCCAGCGCGGCCACCTTGGCGGCGTCGAGGTCGAACACGCACACCGCGTGGCCGCATTCGAGCAGGCGGCGCGCAATCGCCGAGCCCATGATGCCCACGCCGATCACGGCCACGCGCTGGCCTGGCTTCGCGGCCATGAATCAGAGGCTGGCGGTGATGCCGCCGTCCACGTACAGGATGTGGCCGTTGACGAAGCTCGATGCGTCCGACGCCAGGAAGATCGCCGCGCCGCCGAGTTCTTCCACCTCGCCCCAGCGCCCCGCGGGCGTGCGGCCGGAGAGCCAGGCCGTGAAGGCTTCATCGGCCACCAGCGACTGCGTCAGCTCGGTCTTGAAATAGCCCGGGCCCAGGCCGTTGACCTGGATGCCGTGCTTGCCGAGGTCGATGGCCATGCCCTTGGTGAGCATCTTCACCGCGCCCTTGGTGGCGGCATAGGGTGCGATGCCCGGGCGGCCGAGTTCGCTTTGCACCGAGCAGACGTTGATGATCTTGCCGCGCTTGCGCTCGATCATGCGCTGCGCCACGAAGCGGCCGACGAAGAACACGCTGTCGATGTTGGTGGTGGTGATCTTGTGCCACGCATCGATCGGGAACTCCGCGAACGCGCCGCGATGCTGCATGCCGGCGTTGTTGACCAGGATGTCGACCGGGCCGATGTCGGCTTCGATGCGCGCCACGCCGACCTCCACGGCGGCGGCATCGGTCACGTCGAAGGCCATGGCCTCGGCTGCAACGCCCCGGGCACGCAGCGCGTCGCGCGCGGCTTCGAGTGCGGCGGCATCGCGCGCATTGAGCACGATGCGCGCGCCGGCCGAGCCCAGTGCCGCGGCCAGCGCGAAGCCGATGCCCTTGCTGGAGCCGGTGATGAGGGCGGTGCGCCCGGTCAGGTCGAAGAGTTTCAAGCGGGGCTCCAGGAGGGATGGCGGAATGCGCGGCGGTGGCAATGCAAATACGTTACCGGTATCTTATTGTGCCGTCAATGGTGGAAACCTTCGTGGGGCTTCCATCAGGCAGGGTGGCAACGCAGTTAAAGTTACCGGTATCTATTTTGCGCAGCCGCGCCATCCCCTCAGGAGAATCCGCTTGACCGCTGCCCCCCGACCCCCGCATGTGCTGATGCCCGGCCCCTATCCGGATTGGGACATGGTGCCGATGCAGGCGAGCTACACGCTGCTTCGCTGGTGGGAGGCGCCGGACCGGCAGGCCTTCATCGCCGAGCACGCCGCGGACATCCGCGCCGTGGCCACGCGCGGCGAGCTGGGTGCCAGCGCCGAGCTGATCGCATCGCTGCCGGCGCTGGAGCTGATCGCCTGCTATGGCGTGGGCACCGACGGCATCGACCTTGCGGCCTGCCGTGCGCGCGGCATCCGCGTGACCAACACGCCCGACGTGCTCAACGGCGACGTGGCCGACCTGGCCGTGGGCCTCGCGCTCGCGCTGCAGCGGTCCATTCCGGCCGGCGACCGCTTCGTGCGCAGCGGCGAATGGGCCAAGGGCCCGATGCCGCTGGCCACCCGCTTCTTCGGCCAGCGCGTGGGCATTGCCGGCTTCGGTCGCATCGGCAGCACCATCGCGCGGCGGCTCTCGGGCTTCGAACTGGAGCTGGGCTACTTCAGCCGCACGGCGCGCGAGGACAGCCCGCATCGCCACTTCGCAAGCCTCGCGGCCATGGCCGAATGGTGCGACGTGCTGATCGTCATCCTGCCCGGCGGCGAGGCCACGCGCGGCATCGTCGATGCGAAGGTGCTGCAGGCGCTCGGCCCCAAGGGCTGGCTCGTGAATGTGTCGCGCGGCACCACGGTGGACGAGGGCGCGCTGCTGCAGGCGCTCGAGCAGCGCGCCATCGCGGGCGCGGCGCTCGACGTGTTCCTGAACGAGCCGCGCATCGACCCGCGCTTTGCGGCGCTCGACAATGTGGTGCTGCACCCGCACCATGGCAGCGGCACCGAGCAGACGCGCCGCGCCATGGGCGAGCTGGTTCGCCGCAATCTCGAGGCCCACTTCGCGGGCCGGCCCCTCGTCACCCCGGTCGCCTGACGGCCTGAAGGAGAAAACCCCATGCGTATGCGCTGTATGTGCCTCGTGATCCATGCCCCCGACGACCTGCGCCTGGAGGAACAGGACGCCGGAGACATCGGCCCGGGCCAGGTGCTGGTGAAGGTCGGCATGGGCGGCATCTGCGGCTCCGACCTGCATTATTTTCACAACGGCGGCTTCGGCACCGTGCGTATCAAGGAGCCGATGGTGCTGGGCCACGAGGTGGCCGGCACCGTGGTGGCCACGGCGCCCGGCGTCGACAGTGTGCGCATCGGCGACAAGGTGGCGGTCAATCCGAGCCGCCCCTGCGGCGCCTGCAAGTTCTGTCTCGAAGGCCTGCCCAACCAGTGCCTGGACATGCGCTTCTACGGCAGCGCCATGCGCACGCCCCACGTGCAGGGCGCGTTCCGCAACATGCTGCTGTGCGAGGCCACCCAGTGCGTGAAGGTGGCCGACCATGTGCCGCTGCGCCTGGCGGCGCTGGCCGAGCCGTTCTCGGTGGGGCTGCATGGCGTGTCGCGCGCAGGCCCGCTGCTGGGCAAGCGCGTGCTGGTGTCGGGCTGCGGGCCCATCGGCGTGCTGGCCATCGCGGCCGCGCGCGCCCACGGCGCGGCCGAGATCACCGCCACCGACGTGGTCGACGAGCCGCTCGCCATCGCGCGCGCCATGGGGGCCGACCATGCCATCAACGTCGCGCAGGACAGGGGCTGGGTGTCGCGCTATTCGGCCGACAAGGGCACCTTCGACGTGATGCTCGAATGCTCCGGCAACGAGCGCGCGCTGCGCGACGGGCTCGAGGTGATGCGCCCGCGCGGCGTGGTGGTGCAGCTGGGCCTGGGCGGCGACGTGAGCATCCCGCAGAACATGGTGGTGGCCAAGGAGCTCAGCATCTGCGGCTCGTTCCGCTTCCATGCGGAATTCGCGCTGGCGGTGCGGCTCATCAACGAGGGTCGGGTCGACCTGTCGCCGGTCGTGTCGCACACCTTCCCGATGCAGCAGGCGCGCGAGGCCTTCGAGCTGGCCAGCGACCGGAAGCAGGCAATGAAGGTGCTGATCGACTTTGCCGACGTCGGCGCGGAAACCACCGCGGCCTGAACACCTTCAGGAGCTTTCCCGCTGCTCGACGCGGAACGGGATCAGCACCGTTTCCGCGGGCGGGCGGCGGCCATCGCGGGAGCCGTCGATCACGCGCAGCAGCAATTCGCCCGCGGCCCTGCCCATGCCCACGCAGTCCAGCGCCACGGTCGTGATGCGCGGGTGCGAGGCGCGGGCCACCTCGAAGTCGCCGAAGCCCGCGATCGCGATGCGCCCTGGCACCTCCCAGCCGCGGCGCTGGCACTCCATCAGCGCGCCGAAGGCCGAGAGGTCGGACACGCACATCACCGCGTCCACGTCGGGCCATTGCCGGATCAGCTGCACCACGGCCTCTGCGCCTTGCGCCATGGAGATCGGCGGCTGCCCGAAGCCGATGACGCGCCCGTCGGGCAGGCCCAGTTCGCGGATCGCCTCGGCATAGCCGCGCTGCCGGTCGGCCCCGCGCGTGTCGCGGTTCGAGGTGCCGCCGATGAAGGCGATGCGCCGGTAGCCCTGGCCGTGCAGGTGCCGCACCATCGCGGCGGCGGCTTCCGCGTTGGAGAAGCCGACCGTGTGCTCGATGGGCGTGGCGGGCAGGTCCCAGGTCTCGACCACCGGCACGCCGGCTGCCTGGAGCATGGCGCGCGCGGCGGGCGTGTGGGCGCCGCCGGTAAGGATCACGCCCTCGGGCCGGCGCGCGAGCATGGCACGCAGCAGGCGCTCCTCCGTCTCCACGCGGTAGTCGGTGTAGCCCAGCAGCAGTTGCAGTCCGCGCGCTTCCAGGGCGGCGGCGATGCCTTGCGCGGTTTCGGAAAAGTTGGAGTTGTTCAGCGACGGGATCAGCACCGCGACGAAGCCCGAGCGCTTGCTGGAGAAGGTGCGCGCGGTCTGGTCGATCACGTAGCCCATCTCCTCGCAGGCCTGGAGGATGCGCTGGCGCAGCGCCTCCGAGGTCGCGCGGTCGCTGCCGGTGCGGCGGTTCAGCGCGCGCGACACCGTCATCTTCGAGACGCCGACGCGCGCGGCGACGTCGGCCATCGTCGCCGGGCGAGGCGGGGGGGAGGCTGCTTTGGACGAAGGCAAGGGACAGGTCTCTCTGGAATGCTGGAACGCGGGTCCGAGGATAGGCGACAGCCGGGCTGAAATGGCAATCCGCATGCGGCAACGCGCCCAAAGGAGGAGCGCAGCGCGCGGCCGCGCACTTTCCCTTCCCACGAGGCGATGCGTCTTTTTCCTACGCGAGCGAGCCCTTGCCGCACGAGCATCGGCCCCGGGCACGCCCGATCGCCATCCACCGGCATCCAAAGGAAAAAACACGATGGAAGATCAAAACCACGCCCCGCAGCACGAAGGCGGGCACCCCTACGCGATGTTTGCCGTGAACATGCTGCTCAGCCTTGTGGTCATGTACCTCGTCATGTTTTCCATGATCGACGGCTGGGGCGATTTCCGGAACAACCTCAACATGTTCTACATGGCACTCACCATGGTCGCCCCCATGGGGATCATCATGCTCGCAACCATGCGAGGCATGTACCGCAGCAAGGCGCTCAACGCGGCGCTCCATGCGGGGCTCGCGATCCTGTTTGTCGCTGCCCTTGCCGGAACACGGCAGCAGGGCCTGATCGGCGACAGGCAGTTCATTGCCTCGATGGTGCCGCACCACTCGGGCGCCATTCTCATGTGCCGCGAGGCCGGGCTCAAGGATCCCGAGCTGGTCAGGCTGTGCGGGCAGATCTCGAGCTCGCAGCGCAAGGAGATCGATGAGATGAACGCAATCCAAAAGCGGCTGAGCGCGATGTAGCCCGAGCCGCGGTCTCGGCGGCCCGGCCCACGCGCCAGCGTATCAGCGGACCGCCAGGCGCGGCCCGCTGCCTTGCGGGCTGGCAGCGCCGATCACCGCGGCATCGTCGAAGCCATGCCGGCGGAAGATGGCCAGCACTTCATCGAGCGCTGCGGGTGCGCACGAAACCAGCAGTCCGCCGCTGGTCTGCGGATCGGTGAGCAGGGCGCGCTCGTGGTCGGCGAAGTTCTGCGGCAGCGCCACGTCGGACCCGTAGCCGGCCCAGTTGCGGCCGGATGCGCCGGTGACATGCCCCGACCGAACCAGGTCGCGCACGCCTTCCAGCACGGGCACCTGCTGCCAGTCGATCTCCAGCGACAGGCCTGCGCCGCGTGCCAGTTCCAGCGCATGGCCGGCCAGGCCGAAGCCCGTCACGTCGGTCAGCGCATGCACGCCGTCGAGCGCCGCGAGCTCGGGGCCGGGTGTGTTCAGCCGCGTCGTGGTGGCGATCATGCGTTCGTAGCCGGCCGCGTCGAGTGCTTCCTTCTTGAGCGCCGCCGACAGGATGCCCACGCCCAGCGGCTTGCCCAGCACGAGCAGGTCGCCGGCCTTGGCGCCGGCATTGCGCTTGACGCGCTTCGGGTGGACCAGCCCGAGCGCCACCAGCCCGTAGATGGCCTCGACCGAATCGATGGTGTGGCCGCCCGCGATCGGAATGCCCGCCGCCCGGCACACCGATTCGCCGCCTTCGAGGATGCGCCCAATGGTCGCCGTGCTGAGCACATTGATCGGCATCCCGACCAGCGCGAGCGCCAGGATCGGCTTGCCGCCCATCGCATACACGTCGGAGATCGCGTTGGTGGCCGCGATGCGGCCGAAGTCGAACGGATCGTCGACGATCGGCATGAAGAAGTCGGTCGTGGCGATCAGCGCCTGCTCGTCGTTGAGCTGATAGACGGCCGCGTCGTCGGCCGTCTCGATGCCGACCAGGAGCTCGGGCGGCATCGGCATGCGCGCCGTGCCCTTGAGGATTTCGGACAGCACGCCGGGCGCGATCTTGCAGCCGCAGCCGCCGCCGTGCGACAGCGAGGTGAGGCGGGGCTCGGCGGCGGGGGCTTGCGGGAGGGCAGCGTTCATGGTGGTGGCTGGAGTTCGTTCAAGAGTTGCAACAGTGCGGCCTGCTCGGCCCTCGAGTCGAACAGCGGCGCGCGCAACGCGCATTGTGTGCGCAGACTGTCCAGCAGACCGGCCGCGCGGTCTTTGGAGCCCTGGCCGGCGCGGCAGGCCTCGAGCAGCGCCGCCAGTGCGGCGGCGTCGCCGTGCGGAAAGTAGCCCGCGTAGTCGCCGCCGAGCATGCCGACATTGCCGGGCACGCGCGAGGCCAGCACCGGCGTGCCGCTGCGCACCGCCTCCATGATCACGTGGGCTCCGCCTTCCAGCGCGCTGGTGTGCACCAGGACGTGGGCGCGCTGGATGCGCTGGCGGGTCTGCGCATGGGGCAGGGCGCCGAGCCAGCGGTAGCCCGGGCATTCTCTGGCGAGTGCGCGCGCGAGTTCGCCCAGCCCGGCGTCGCCCGCGTCCCCGATGTGGTCGATGCGGATGTCCTCGCGCCCGCACAGCAGGCGCGCCGCGTCGAACAGCGTCTGCGGCGACTTGACCTGCCGCAGGTGGCCGACCATCACCGCGCGCAGCTGGCGTGCGGACTTGGGAAGCTCGGCGCGCGCGGATGTCGACTGGTACACCACGCGCGCCTTGTCCCGGAATTCCAGCGGCAGGGCCTCGGCGCCCAGCGCCTGCAGCACGACCAGGCGCTGCGCCAGCTGCAGCGAGCGCTGCGCCTGCGGGTCGCTGCCGATGTCCTGGTACAGGTCGGTGCCGGTCAGCACCACGGCCAGGCCGCGGCCGGGATGGGCGTTGGCCCAGTGCGCGATCGATTCCGCCGAGCGCCGCGCGTGCAGCGCCAGCATCACGGTGTCGGCCGAAGCGCCTGCATCGGGCCATTGCTGCACCACGCGTGCGCTGCAGACGGGCGACAGCAGTGTTTTCCATCGATGGGCGGTGCGCCAGTTGCCATTGTTGGCGCCAGGCAACGCCGGGCTTACGATCACAACCGATGGATTCGACATTGCCTGTTTATAGCGTGGCCGCCGCGCCCGAGGCGCTGGCGCTGCGCGCGGGACCGCCGGCATCGGTGCGCGCGGCGCTGCTGGCCGCACGGTGGCGCACGCTCGATCTTGCGGACGATTTTCGGGCCGCGCTGGGAGACGCCTATCCCGGCATCGGCTACGCGCCCGAGTTCAATCCGCCGCTCTGGGAGCTGGGCCACGTGGCCTGGTTCCAGGAATGGTGGATCGGCCGCAACCCGCAGCGCGCGCGGGGCGCGGCCTGCGAGCCCGACCCTGCGCGCAAGCCCTCGCTGCTGCCGCAGGCCGACGCCTGGTACGACTCCAGCCGCGTGGCGCACCGCACCCGTTGGACGCTCCCGCTGCCCGATGCCGAGGCCACGCGCGGCTACCTCGAACGCACGCTCGCGCAAACGCTGGCTCTGCTGGACGAGCTTCCGCCCGATGCGCACGACGATGCGCTCTACTTCTTCCGCCTGGTCGCCCTGCACGAGGCCATGCACGCCGAAGCGGCGGCCTACATGGCCGAGGGCCTGGGCATCGCGCTGCGCGAGAGCGGGGCCGCGCCGCAGCTTGCGGCGGACGCCGAACTGGACCTGCCGGCGCAGCGCTTCCGCATCGGCTCCGAGGCCGGCGCCGGCTTTGCGTTCGACAACGAACTGCAGCCCCGCGATGTCGCCATCGAGCCGCTGCGCATCGACGCGCAGGCCGTGAGCTGGGCGCGCTTCCTGCCGTTCGTGGAAGGCGGCGGCTACGAGAATCCGGCGTGGTGGTCCGACGCGGGCCGCGACTGGCTCGCGCACCAGCCGCTGCGCCACCCCGCCCATCTGCGTGCGGCGGGCACCGGCTGGCAGCAGCGGCGCGGCGGCCGCTGGCTGCCGCTGAACCCGCTCGATGCAGCGGTTCACCTGAACGCGCATGAAGCCGAAGCCTGGTGCCGCTGGGCCGGGCGGCGGCTGCCGACCGAAGCCGAATGGGAGTGTGCGGCGCTCACGCTGCCGGGCTTCGCCTGGGGCCGGGTCTGGGAATGGACCTCGAGCCCGTTCGAGCCCTATCCAGGCTTCACGCCCCATCCCTACCGCGACTATTCGGCGCCGTGGTTCGGCACCCGGCGGGTGCTGCGCGGCGCCTGCCACGCCACGTCGGCGGCGCTCGCGCATGCGCGCTACCGCAACTTCTTCGAGCCGCACCGCCGCGACATCTTCGCCGGCTTCCGCAGCTGCCGGGCCGCCGGCGGGTGAGAGGGCTCTTGCGGTCTAATCCCCGCCTTGTTCTTCGCTTTTCGGGAGTCTCATGAAATTCGCTGTCTTGCCGCGCTTCGTGCTGGCGCTGGCCATGCTGGCTTGTGCCGTGGCCGCGCAGGCCCAACAAACCTTCCGCATCACCGCGATCCCCGACGAGTCGCCGACCGAGCTGGCGCGCAAGTCGGCGCCGCTGGCCGCCTACCTGGAGCGCAAGCTGGGCGTCAAGGTCGAGTTCACGCCGGTCACCGACTATGCGGCCGCCGTCGAGGCGCTGGCCAACAAGCAGGTCGACCTGGCCTGGCTCGGCGGCTTCACCTTCGTGCAGGCCAGCCATCGTTCGGGCGGCAAGGTGGTGCCGCTGGTGCAGCGCGAGGAAGACGAGAAATTCCGCTCGGTCTTCATCACGACGAATCCGGACGTCCGTTCGCTCGCCGATCTCAAGGGCCGCAATCTGAGCTTCGGCTCGCAGTCCAGCACCTCGGGCCATTTGATGCCGCGCAGCTTCCTGCTGGCGGCCGGCATCGATCCCGACCGCGACCTCAAGCGCGTGGCCTATTCAGGCGCGCATGACGCCACGGTGGCCGCCGTCGCATCGGGCAAGGTGGACGCCGGCGCCCTCAACATCTCCGTGTGGGAGAAGCTCGTGGCCGACAAGAAGGTCGATCCGGCGAAGGTGCGGGTGTTCTACACCACGCCTGCCTACTACGACTACAACTGGACCGTGCATGCCGACATGCCGGCCGCCAGGCGCGAGCAGCTGGTGCGCGCGTTCGTCGAGCTGAGCCCGGCCACCCCTGAGGGCAAGGACATCCTCGCGCTGCAGCGCGCCACGCGCTTCGTGCCGACGCGCGCCGAGAACTACAAGGGCATCGAAGCCGCGGCGCGCAATGCCGGGCTGCTGAACTGACCGGCGCGATGCAGGAGCGAAGCCGGTGAACATCGAGCTGCGGTCGGCGTCCGGCCGGCACCCGGCGGCCCCCGCCGCGGCGCCGCCCGCGCTGCGGGCGCTGGGCCTGCGCGTGGCGGCGGGCGAGCAGGCCGCGGTGATCGGCCCTTCGGGCGCCGGCAAGACCACGCTGCTGCACCTGATGGCCTGCGCGCTCGCGCCCGCGGCCGGCAGCATCGAACTCGACGGCCGCGATCCGTGGCGGCTGCCCCGGCGCGAACTGCAGCGCCTGCGCGGCCGGCTGTTCCTGGCGCCCCAGGTGCCGCCGCTGCCGCCGCGCCAGCGCGTGGTGACCGCGGTGCTGGCCGGCCGGCTGCCACGCATCGGGCTGTGGCAGGCGCTGCGCAGCCTGTTCTATCCGACCGGCATCGCGCAGGCCGACGCCGCGCTTGCGCGCTTCGACATGGCGGACAAGCTCTTCGCGCGCGTGGACCGCCTCTCCGGCGGCGAGCGGCAGCGCGTGGGACTGGCGCGCGGCCTGCTGTCCGAGGCGCAATTGGTGCTCGTCGACGAGCCCTTGTCGGCGCTGGACCCGGCCCGCGCCGGACAGGCGCTGGACACCCTCACGCAGTGGGCGCGCGACAGCGGAGCGACGCTCGTGGCCACCCTGCACGACGTGCCGCTCGCGCTGCAGCACTTTCCGCGCATCATCGGCCTGCGCGACGGGTTGCTGGCCTTCGATCTGCCCACCGCGCAGGTGACACCAGCCTTGCTGCGCGAGCTTTATGCGCAGGAGCCGGCGCAGGCCGGTGTCCTTGACGAGGGCCCGGCCGAAGCGGCGCCTGTCGTGATGCACTGCCGCTGAGCATGGCCGCCGTTCCATCACGCACGACACCGGCGCAGCGCGACCCCGCCTGGGCGCACCGCGTGTTCTGGCTGCTGGCCGCGGCCGTGGTGCTGTGGCCGATGCTCGTGCTGACCGAATTCAAGCCCTGGCTGCTGCTGGCGCCCGGCAGCCTGGAGCCGGCGCTGCAGTTTCTGGCCGGCTTCGTGCCGCCGCGCATGGACGCGGAGTTTCTGGCGCTGGTGGCGCGGGAAACCTGGCGCACCGTGGCCATCGCGACGGCCGGGCTCACGCTGGCGATGGTGCTGGCCGTTCCGCTCACGCTGCTGTCGGTGCGCTCGCTCTCGATCTCCGGCCTGGCCGGCCGCATGGCGGCGTTGCCGGCGGTGCTGCGCTTTTCGGTGCGCGGGCTGCTGATCGTGCTGCGCAGCGTGCCGGAACTCATCTGGGCGCTGGTGTTCGTGCGCGTGGTCGGGCTGGGCGTCACGGCCGGCGTACTGGCCATCGCGCTGACCTATGCCGGCATGCTGGGCAAGGTCTACGGAGAGATCCTGGAGAGTGGCGATGCCCATCCGACCGAGACGCTGCTGCGCAACGGCGCCGGCCGCATCCAGGCCTTTTTCTACGGGCTGCTGCCGCAGAACGCGGCAGAGCTCACCAGCTACACCGTCTACCGCTGGGAGTGCGCCATCCGCTCGTCCGCCGTGCTCGGCTTCGTGGGCGCGGGCGGGCTCGGCCAGCAGATGGATGCGTCGATGAAGATGTTCAATGGCGCCGAGGTCGGCACCATGCTGCTGGTGTTCGTGCTGCTGGTCGCCGCCACCGACCGGTTGAGCGCCTGGCTGCGGCGCGCCCTGGCCTGAGAGTCTCGCCATGCCGGAGATCGAATCGAAACCACGCGCGGCCAACGAGGTCTACCGGCTGCCGCCGCCGCTGTTCGACGCGCGCTGCCGCGCCTGCTGGATGGTCGTTGCCATGGTGGCACTGGTTGTCGCGAGCTTCTGGTCGCTCGACCTGCAGTGGGCGCGTTTCTTCTCGATCGATTCGCTGGCCCGCATGGGCCGCTTCGCCGGCGAACTCGCGAAGCCGGCCCTTGGCGCGGCCTTCCTGCAGAAGCTGCTGCCGGCCGCGCTCGAGACGCTGGCGATGTCGGTCGTCGGCACCTTGCTGGCCGTGGCGGCCGGCCTGCTGCTCGCACTGCCCGCGAGCAAGCTGCACGCCGGCGATCCGGCGCACTGGCGCGGCCCGACACGGCTGCTGCTCAATGCCTTGCGCAGCGTGCCGGAACTGATGTGGGCCGCGCTGCTGCTGATCGCCGCCGGCCTCGGGCCCTTCGCGGGCACGCTGGCGCTGGCGGTGCACACCTCTGGCGTGCTGGGCCGCCTGTTCGCCGAGAGCATCGAGAACGCGGCGCAGGGCCCCGCCTTTGCGCTGCGCGTGCGCGGCGTGCCGGAAGGGCGGGTGTTCCTTTATGCGACGCTGCCGCAGGTGCTGCCGCAGCTGATGAGCTATGCGCTCTACCGGTGGGAGAACAACATCCGCGCCGCGGCCGTGCTGGGCGTGGTCGGCGCCGGCGGGCTGGGCCAGATGCTGGCCTTCCACCTCGGGCTGTTCCAGATGCGCGAGACCAGCGCGGTGCTGCTCGCAATGATCGTGCTGGTCGCCCTGGTGGATGCCGCGAGCTACGTCGCGCGGCGCCTGATGGGTCGGTGAGCCGCGCCCGGGCGGCCGCTGCATGAGAAACTACAGCGGAAGGCCCTCTGTATGAACGAAAGCGCCAAGCTGTTGAACTTGAAAGAAAAAGTCGTTTCGGTTGCGCCGATGATGGATAAATCGGAAACATGAGGTAAATCAATCACTTAGGGACGTCCGTGTGCACCTCGTGTGCACTGGTTCTGACAAATTGGACGCACCCACAATCAGTTCTATTCGAAAGCCAAAGAAGCCGAAGCGGTAGCCGTCGCCTACTTCCAGAGCCCGCCGCAATCGAAGCAATACTTCGACGCCGTGCAGATTGAAAAGGCGAACGTTCCGCGGGTCCATCGGGGCGACTGGAGCGGCGTGATGTTTCACTTTGACGTTGGCTAGGAGCCAACCGGCTCGCGAGCGCCGGTCCGCGGCAAAGTCTTTCGACGCGACTCTCGGCCGTTGAGTGAGATGCTGGCTGTTGGGTGAAGGCTTGAGGTTTCTCGGTCCGTCACGGATAGAGCATGTGGGGGCTGCCTGCATAGCGCTGGGCTTCGGTCACTTCCTGGGTTTTCAAAGCGTACCCGCGCATCAGCCAGCGCGAGGTGCCGCCGGGGTCTCCGCCAACCTCTGCCCTACCGTGGAGCGCGGTGCGATTGCTCAGGATGAGAACGTCCCCAGGCTGCAGCACAACGTGCGTCGCGGCACCCGCGCACGCCGCATTGAGCGCTTCGAGGGCAGCTTCGCTGTCGTCACCGAGGGCGTCCACGCTGCTGTGGCTATAGCGGATCCAGGTACCTTCGCCGGTTTCGAGCAGGACTTCGACATCCACCTCGACCAATTCTTCTCCGAGCACGCGTTTCGTCCCGGTGATGAAAGTCTTCTGCGAACGGACACTGAACTGGCGCTTCTTCAGTTCCGCCACGTGGTCAGGGGCGAGCGCGGCGACCAGGGCGGGAACGAGCATGACGGTGGTCGGCACGCCATCGGGATTGCGCAGGGCCGCCAGGCACACAACGTCCGGGGAGGGGGCAACGTTGGGAAACGAGACCGACTTGTAGCCGCGCACTGGAAAGCTCACGGCGTCGGTATGCCCGTGCATGCTCTTGCGGGACTTGTCCGCGAACACGCCCTCTCCAGGCAGCGTCACCAGGTTGACGAACAGTTCACCGCCGTTCTCGCTTCCGTAGGAAACAGCCTCGAGGTCCAGGAGTCCGATGAACGCAAGCATGGCGACGCGCGCCGCGACCGTGCCAAGGCATGGCGGGATCGGGAAAAAGGCTTCTGGCGTCGCGCACAGCTCTTCCGGGTCGAAAACGCCTGTCAGTCTCACGAAGCCGACCTGGTGCAGGTAGGCCCACGGATCGCCCAGGTCCGCGGGTTCGACGCGGCCCCGCACGGCCGCGGCCAGTTGCGGCGCCAACACGTCTGGGCTGGCCAATTCCGCACACGCGGCTTCCGACCCGCGTGGAGCCGCCCACTCAGAGACAACCTCCCTGATCGCGCCGGAAACCGTCAGTAGCTCCATGCCCAGGCGTTGATATATTGTTGATACGCGGCTATAGTAGCTCCAACTGGCACAAAGTCAATGGAGTGGCGATGGCAAATCGATTGTTGGACGACGAGGCAGTGTCGAAGGGCGTTGCGTATCTCGATGAGTGGGTGAGGCTGCTGTCGGCCGTGACTGCCCAGCCCAAATTCGAATTTGACGAAGGCCGCCGGTTTGCCAAGTGCACGGTGGTGATCCCCTCTCGGGGTCGAGTCGAGGGCGAGGGCGAATCGATCGAGGCAGCGACCGCGAGTCTGGCCCAAAAACTTCAGCACGTGATTTCAAGCGCAAGCACGAGCGGCCACTGGCCTGACGAATGGCATCGTCTGGCGGATTCTGTGCGGGTTTTGAGGAACCAATTGGTTCATCCGGAACCTCCCCAGTCTGTGAGGGAGACTGCAGAGCGGATAACGACCAAGGAGCGCCAGGAGACGATCGGCGTTTCATGCAAACGCTCATTGCAGACATTCATTTCTGGCTGCGCGGCACACAAAGGGGAGAGTGCGGCGCAGGTGGCAAGAATGCTTCTACACGATGGATTCGAGGAGTTCGAGGAGCGCACTCTGAATCACAGCGCGAGCCGTGTCTTTGCCGCTTTTCAGAAAGACTACGACCAGCTTGTTGGATCAGAAACGACTCAATGGATGGTGCGAACCAGTCCCAGTCTCTTCGTTCGAATTCGGCTTACCGCGAAAGAGCATGGAAAGTCTGCCTCGCAACTAAGCGCCATGTGCATGGCCCACGCCTTGGTGAGGCAGCAAGTGACAGAGCTGGAGCTTGAGAAGGCGCAGGCGCAAGTGATGGCGATTCAGGGACTGGCAGTGAGAAAGTTGTCTGCCGAGATCGGACTCGGTAAGAACAGCGCACTGCTTAGCGGCGTGTTGGCTGGGCGAACTACGGCTCCGAGCAAAATACTGCAGGCACTTTCCGACAGGCTCCATGTCGCCGCTCTTGCGCTTGCCGAGTCGTTCCGGCGTTCATTTGCGCACAGCACTGTGCCGGCCTTCAAGGCTATGGAAGGAAAGCCCGTGGTAAATCCCGAGCCGCTTAGTTGGGCGGCAGCGGTGACATCGCTGAAACTCAGTTCGTCTGAAACAGAAGCGCTTCTCGAATTGGCCGACTGAAAGACGCGATGAATGCGTTCGAGCGTGCGATATCGGAGGCAGCGCAGTTGCGCGCACGGTTGCTGGGTTGCTCTGTTCCCGTTAGAGCGACAGCCTCCGCCCTCGTTGGGGTGGTGGAGGAAAAGCTCAATCTGTTGATTGAACGCGTCCCCGCGTCTTATAGCGAGTTGGGCGGCGGAAGCGCAGTACTGAAACGCAATGAACGGGCCATCTATGTCGTGGACGACGTCGATGACGCGGCGTTCGCGTACCTGGTTGCGCACGAACTCGGGCACTGGATCCTCGATGCCGATCTGCAACCACTGACTGTGGCTTTCCTGAAAGAGCTCACCGGAAGCGGAACATCTCCCGCGGCGATCCAGGTTGAAGCCTATGGAGCGCGTGAGCGACAGGAACTTCAGGCCAACGTTTTCGCCAGAGAACTATTGCTGCCGCGAGAGGTGGCCAATCAGTTGTTTCATGGGGGTCTGGGACCGACCGAGGCGGCTCGAGAGCTTGGCATTCCTAAGGAAATTGCTCGCCTTCAGTTTCTGGACGCGGTGCTGCTCCCGCCCGCCGGCCCTCCTCGGCCAAGCGTGCTCCACGCGCCGAGCCCAGACCAAGATGCCGCAGCGAAGGCATCAGAGCGGTTCGCCAATGTGGTGGCAGGTCCAGGGACGGGAAAGACGTCCACCCTGGTCCATCGGGTGCGATACCTGGTCGAAGAGCAAGGCGTTCATCCCAGAAACATCCTCGTGCTGACGTTCACGAACAAGGCCGCGTTTGAGTTGGTCGAGCGGCTGCGCGCCGCCGGCATCCACGGTGCATCGGAAATCTGGGCTGGAACCTTCCACGCCTTCGGGCTCGAATTCCTGCGGAAATACCACCAGAGATTTGAACTGCCGCAGGATGTGTTCGTGGCAGACCGACTGAACGTGATGTCCTTGCTGGTTCGTGCCCTTCCTCAAGCCGACCTGAAGCATTTCTCCCGACTGGAAGATCCGTATGACTGGCTGCAGCCGGTCATTACCGGAATCAAGCGTCTCAAGGAAGAACTGGTTACCCCGGAGATGTACCACCAGCGGCTGCCGTCACTTGCGGCGGCACAACCGGAGATCCTTGCCAAGCGCGAGGACGTGGCGAAGCTCTACGCACTTCATGAAGCCGAGCTACGCCGGGCCGGGATGGTGGACTTCGTCGATCTGGTCGCTCTGCCCGCCACGGCGCTTCAAAAGGACCGTCAGCCCTTCGCCGAGCTCGTGGATGGCTTTCACCATATTCTCGTCGACGAATACCAGGACGTGACCCAAGCGATGGTCGAGTTGGTCCGCCAGCTCGCCGTCAGGGCCCGAACGGTTTGGGTTGTGGGGGACGTCAGGCAGGCAATCCATCATTGGCGAGGCGCATCCGTCAAGAGCCTGCTTCGATTCGAAAACACCTTCGTCAAGTCGGCTGCTGACGGCCGAACGGCGAAGTACTCCCTCGATGTGAATCGCAGGAGCTCTGCGGAGATCGTCGAGCTCGTGCAGCAAGTTGGAAGATCGCATGTTCTGCAGGAAAGTCTTCCCTTGGACCCTTATTTGTCGTCTAAGGGAGGGAGCGGCGTTTCGCCGACGCTGATCACTTGTGGCATCAAGGCAGACGTGCCTGCGGCCGTAGTGGCTGGAATCAACGCATGCGTCGATGCCGGTGTGCCGCTGGGCTCCCAAGCCGTACTGGCGAGGAAGGGGGCTGACGTCGAGAAGCTGGCGCGCGCACTTGGGGAGGCTGCCATCCCCGTTCTTTACATCGGGGAGCTCTCGCAGCGTACCGAGATCAAGAGGCTCCTGTGCCTCATGCAGCTTCTCGCGGAACGACAGCCTTGGGGTTTGATCGGCCTGTCCGGTGACCCAACCTATCGCATGGACCTCGCCGACATCCGTACGCTGCTTACCGCGGCCAGCGCGGAGATGCGATGGCAGCGAGGTCGATGGCTTCGCGACGTCCCGCCAGGCCTGTCTCCCAGAGGAGTTGAGGTTGTGGGCAATCTAAATCGGTTGCTCACCGGCGTCACGCGCTCGACCAAACCGTGGGATTTTGTCTGTGACATGCTCCTGGAGAAGAAGCTCTTCCCGATCGACCCGGCGGACCGCAGCATCGCGGGGCAAGTCAGCAGGGTTGCACTCTGGCAATTTGCCTACTCGGTGCGCAATGGCGATGGTGATGTGCGCGAAGCCCGCCTTTCTCGCTATCTCATGCGTCAACGACTGCGCCAACGTATCGGTGACACCTATGTGGATCGGGAGTTGCCACCCGAAGCACTGGCGATGGATGCGGTGCGCCTGCAAACGGTTCACGGCAGCAAGGGCCTGGAGTACGACGCGGTCCATGTGGGCTATGTCGAAGATGGCAGCTATGGCTCGGCGGCTCCCACTTGGGTTTCGCCGGACTCCATCTTGGACATTGTTCCCCCTGAGGCGCTTGGCAGCAGCGCCGCCGAATACGAGTTCGAAACAGCAGTGGAGCGGAATAACTTGCTGTACGTCGCCAGCTCCCGGGCTCGAACCTACCTGCGCCTGTACGACGATGAAGAGTTCGGTGGCAATGACCGGGCCGAGCAGTTGGATCACTTTCCAAGGACGTACGCCGAGGAAAGTTTCGCTGGCGTCGCGACGAGGGCGGCCGTTGCTCTGCCGGTCTTGCGGGGTGTGCCGCCCCCGCCCGTCGACTACGCGGCTTTCGAAACTTTTGTGCGCTGCGGGCTCCAGTACCACTATCGATATCGCCTGAACCTGCGTATCGACTTGGACCTTGAGGTTGGTGCGCGGGCACGGATCGCGGTGATGCAGGCCCTTCGAGGTATCGCGGACGGCGAGGAAACGCCCAAAGACGTGTTTCTCGGCGCGTGGGCCAAATACAAGTTGCCCGGCGGCGGAGAGGATCCTACGTTGTGGCGCGATGCCGTCGGCGTATTTCGACAAGGGGTGCAAGTCATCAAAACCATCGGCGGAGAGTTTTGCGAGCCGACGACTCAGCTAGCGGGTCTGTATCTGAACATGCCATGGGGACTGAGAACGGACGAGCGGTATGGAAGCACCCTCCACCTCATTCGCTTCTCTTCCCGGGGCGCGAGCGACACGGCCACGTTGATGCGTCCCATGGTGAACGAACTGGATGGACAGAAAATCCAGGGAGTCGTGTTGCACAACATCTGTTCGGACCAAACGATGTCGGTTGCGCCGAGCAAGGCGCTCATGAAGACCAAATCGGCAAAGGCTGCACTTCGTTTGCTTGATCAGGACTTCTCCCCCGTCGTCGGGCGGCATTGCGGTCGTTGCGCGTTCATAACGTCCTGTCCCTCTCAGCCCCGGTAAACAAGAGAGCAACTCGAATCGGACTGGATCATGGCTCGCCAATACCTTGAGTACCCTACGGCGTAATAGACGCGGCCAAGGCGCTGGGCGCGCGTTTCGACAAGGATGTCAAGCGCTGGTACGTCGAGGATGGCATCGAGCTCGGCACCTTCCAAGCTTGGTTGCCGGCCGAGCTTGCGCTGGCGGTCAGCGGTCCTAGCAGCGTCGCAGACATGGGCTCCCCGAAATGCGACGTGGCGGCTGTTTGGCGAGGCGTACCCCTTTCGCGACTCCTGAGCAGTGTCTCCGCGGCCGTTGCCGAAGCTTTTTCCAGCGGTGTTTGGACCCTCGTCGAGTCAGCGGTCGGTGGAATCCAACAATCAGGGGTTTGTCCCTTTTCACTTCCACGCGCATTGAGTCTCCGCATCTCGCACGTCGCGTCAAGGTGAGCAATAGATCTGCATCGCAATGCTGGCTCTTGCGGCAGATGTTTGCAACGCGGCCAGATAGTAGGCCATTTGCCGGCCGCGCGGTGTGGGACCCGTTGGTCTCGTTAACTGATGTATCAGTCTTCGTTTGCTGAGCGAAGAACCAGCCCAAATCCATATTTCCTTCTTGTAAAGCCCGGACCGCAAAGCACCGTCAATGACATCCCAAGTAGCGGCAGGGCCGGCCCCGGCGCTACTACGGAGAATGCGCTTGGATATTTGAGTTCCGTCGTCGGTCGTCCAAGGGGACCGCCACCAGCCCGCGCGATTGGGTAATGCAGAACCTCTAACCATGGTCGAGATCCCGGCTTGCGCTTGCCGCCCGACGATCTGCATCGCGTTGAGGCTCAAGATTGATTCGCCGACTTTTGCATGCACGAAGACAACTCTGCGAGCTGCATGGCTGACAAGCATGAAGTCAGCCCATTCTTGGCCACCGTCGTCGCAGACCACAGTTTCGAAAATGTCTAATTCGGTCGCGAGCGTGGGATCGAAATTGCGGATAGGCTGTGTCGTGAATGCAGCCCGCCGTCGCCCGAGGTCGGGGAAACCGAAATGGGCAAACATGCCGCCAAAAATTGACCCGTTGACCCACTGGTTCATCGTGCCAGCACCTTTTTCGGATACTACGTTGTCCATCCACGCGGATGGTTTAAGGTACTCAAGAGGGGTCCCGCGTTCTTCGCCACGAGCGATTGCGGCAACGTTCAACCCGGCCTTGTAGAACGTTTTCTTGGCGTACGTGAGTTCAGGCGTAAGAGGAACTACCCGCAGAGCCTGGTTCTTGTTGATCGCTTTGACGAATGAGGCAGCTCCCACCGTTGCGGGGTCTAGGACAAATTGGTCGAGCTCCGGACTATCAACAACGTATCGTCCGCGGCGGTGAAGCGACCCCGTGACTTGGTACGTTAAGGTTCCTTCGATCGTGATGCCTGGTACGAGCAATTTAAAGGAACCATCCGCTTCGACATCCACGCAAACCTCCGCGTCACGCAAAACCTCCAAGCTCTGAGGCAGCCAGCCGGTCGTTCCCGGTAAATTGTCTTGAACTTCAAAGAAATCAAAGAGCACGTTCAGAGGCTCAGCGTCTGCCGCGGGCGGGGCGGGAACAGATTGTGCGAACTGGTAAAAAACGCGGCTCGCCGCAGCCGCCGAATCGAGCCCCGACGCCAAGCCATCCAGCCAAGCGACAAAGGGAGCGATCCCGACCTCTTCATTGCGAGCGCCGTCGGTGTCAGACACAGCCGATCGTCCGAGGGACAGATATCGAGAATAGGATCGATTGTTTCGCCTCGAGTGTGCTCGCACTGAATTGAGCGCCTGATTCATTTGCGCCAGATCGAAGAATCCCTTGCTGAAGTCGTGCATTCGTGCGGTGACCGAGCGGATCGCCGAATCTGAGAAGTCGAGACCGATCGCCGAGGCTTGCCCAACGCGCCACGGGGTCGCTGCGCTTGCTTGAGGAACGAGCTTGCGCATGTTCTCTGGAGGCTCCGTCTCCAGGCCAAGGCGCTCGATGTCAATTACTAGGCCTTCGGTATCAGACACGAAGATTCGATTTGCAATCTGCACGATCGCCATCAGGCCAAGGTTCCAGATTGGAAAGGAGTGGCGGACTAAGAGGCCCGAGTTCTGCCAAGTCAAATAGATGACCAGGCGCACGTTCTGCGGATCCGCGCTGCGTGGTTTGATCACGCGCATCTCATATCGATCTTCAAGTCCCATCGCCTCTTTGCATCGCTCTGCAAACGAATCAATGTTGACTGTGCCGGGAGAGCGTAATACCGTCGCCCTTAGTGGCAGCCTGAAGTCATCGAAGCTTGGCCCATTGTTCTCCTCTAGTCCGAGCCGCCCGCAGAAGTCGCCGAATAGATACTGAAATTCGGGGGCTTCCCTCAGCATCACGCTTGGCAGGCGTGCTTCTTGAGCAAGTGCTTTTCCCGGGTTGCGATCGAAGTACTCCTCGAACTGTTGATACCGCTCGAAGCGCCCGGCGAAGTCTTGGACGATACGAGTAGCCCCAAATACGGAAGCAGTCTCGCCCAGTGCATGTCCCGGATCGAGATAACGCAGTATCCGGCCAATCTGTTGAATAGCGGCCCGCGAGTTCTTGAACTCTTGGAAGACCGCAACCACGGTGAAGGCTTTCTCGTCGACGCCCTCCAGCAATTTCCATTGGTGTAGCCAGTAGGCCACGTCTAAGGTTGCCGTCGAAGCCAGGGCCGCGCGAACGCTTCCAAATTCCAGCCGGCTCTCGTCGTCCTTGCCAATCTTGTCGTGTATGAGCACGGCTCGGGTTCCGCCACCCCCCGCTGGGCCGAAGGTGTCGCGGAGTAGCTGCAGGGAGACAAAGTTTTCGGCACGAACGATTACTCGTGGTGTCCTGGCGCCTGCTGGCCAGGGCAACCGAAGTACTACCTGGTCGTAGTAAAGCCTCAAAGCCCGCACGAACTCAGTCGCACTTTCCGTGGACGGATGCCACCGCGGGTCGGCAAATGTGACCGGTCGGATCAGCCTTTCGGCGATAGCTTCCGGGTAGCTCAGATTGAAGGCAAAGTTGCCTTTGACGGCAAAGTACTTGAAGTCATTACGATAGGGCGTGGCGCTAAAAAGGACAGTCGGCCGGGCCAATTGCCTTATGCACTGGGACCATACGTAAGCGGGCTCGTAGTGCCCCTCGTCCACGATGACTAGGTCGAAGGTAGCCAGAGCCTGACGGACGCGCGCTGCGTCGGCTGGGTCGAAAGCAGCTTGGCCCGCGGTGTCATCTTCTTCGTGACGCGCGGCGCCGGCCAGACGATGTGCCGGGCGTTCGGGCCGCATGATTTGCTCCAATGCCTTGAAAGTTCCGATTACTACCTGACGCGTGTTCGTCCCTGTTTGGCAGATTGCAGAAGCCTTACTCGGAAGAAGCCGAATGACGCTAGCCGGGCTTGTCGGAAGTTGTGGTGCTTGTGGGGCGCCGGGTGCTTTCGCGATGACAGCGTCGCCGTCGTACACCATCCCAAAATTGCTCCAGAACCGCCACTGCACATCGTCAAGCAATTGGTCCACTAAGGCCCGTTGCGGGGTAATGATCAAAGTCCGGCGAACATCAGGCAATGCGCAGGCAAGCGTGGCAATGACTGCAGTCTTTCCTGTACCCGTCGGCATTTTGACGAGGGCAGATTCGGACGTGCTTTGCGCACTCCGGGCCCCAAGGTATGCCAGGCAAACAGCTACCGCTCTGCGCTGGGGGGCCCATAATCCATTGGAAGGCCGATAGGCTTTTTCCGAATCGGCCGCCGTCCAAAAACTGGCTTGGCGCAAGCGCGCCATTCCTTTCCGAAAATAGGCTCGTGCCGGCGGAACCATATTGTTGATATCGACGACACATCTACCTCCGCGCCTACTCATGTCACCGTTGGTTTGGGCAAATTCCAGATCGTCCAGCTTCACTTTGTTCCCTCTGCCTTGTGGAACGTAGTGTATTGACGAGCTGGAAGGGACGCGGTTCGCGCTGCCAAAAAAAGTTGAAGCCACTCGATGCCAGTAGGCGGGCAGCTGCCTGCGAGGCATTCCGCGGTTCGCAACGCCCTGGCTATGATGGCTGCCACACCATCAACTTGAAACATGAATGGGCTTGCGCATCAACTACGTCCTTATCGACTATGAGAGCGTCCAGCCGGAGGCTCTGTCCGTCCTCCATGAAGATCACTTCCGGCTGATCGTCTTCGTTGGCGCCACACAGGCCAAGGTCACGTTTGAAACCGCCGCCGCGCTGCAGCGCATGGGCAGCAGGGCCGACTATGTCAAGATCGCGGGCAGCGGTCCGAACGCGCTGGATTTCCACATCGCGTTCTATATCGGACAGCTCGCCCTGCAAGAGGGCAGCCCGTACTTTCACATTATCTCGAAGGACACCGGCTTTGATCCGCTGATCCGGCATCTGAAGGACCGGAAGATCTTCGCCGCGCGCTGGCGCGACGTGACCGAGATCCCTCTGCTCAAGGTCTCGAACGCGAAATCGCCAGCCGAGAAGCTGGCGATCATCGTCGAGCACCTGAAAACGCGGGGGTCCGCGCGGCCCCGGAAGTTGAAGACGCTGATGAACACCATCGGCGCGCTCTTCCAAAAGCAAGTTCCCGAGGAAGAGCTGCTCGCTCTGGTCGGCGAGCTTCAGGCGCAGGGACTTGTTTCCCTCACCGACACCAACGTCTCCTACAGCCTGCCAGGCTAGTTCAACCGTTGTTCCTGACGAATTCGATCGCCTCGCGCGTTGCGAAGAATTTCCGGGAGCCCTTGCTGGCGAACTCAACGCGCAAGAGCCCAGCGGCGACGAGGGAGTCCAGGTCCTCGTTCATGAACCGGGGTTCTTCGTACTGAATTTGACCCGCAGCAGGACCTCCAATGAATAGAAGCTCGGGGGGCTGACCCGTACTGAGTTTGTGCTCCATCGCATACTGAGCGCGGGATTCAACAAGCTGGCTCAAGATTGCTCGGGCCTGGCTTGAGAGCTTGGGCGCGGCACTGAGCACATTCACAAGCCCGGCAAACCCTTCGATGCTGCTGGCAATTGACGCGATCTGGTCCTGCAGTGTGCTCAGCCGCGAGACCAAGTCTTGATGGTTGACCGATAGCAACTTGGATAACTCGTCGGCGAGCGCCTTGTTTTGGGCGATGGTCTCCCCAAGACCCGCGTGCTGGCTCTCACGCAACCATTCGACAAACGCATCCAGGCTCGCAGCTGATCTCTCCGCTTTGAAGTTGGACAACAAGCCGACAATCGTGGCGAACGTACCGGCCAGGGTAAGTGGGTCCAAATTACATCTCCTTCCAGGCGGCTGAATGGCCCAGACGCCCGATAGCTTACCGGGCGATGATGTGAACCGACACAGAGTCAACACCCGTGCTCCACAGGTCAATGCCGAGCGCATCTACCGTGCGACGGCAGCCCATGTCTTGCTGCTACTGAAGGCGATACTGCGCTTCAGGATGGTCACCTTGCGCTGCCTTCAAATATTGGTACGGGCTGTCCAGGGAAACCGTTTCAATACCGGGGCTGGCCATGTTCCGCAATCGCGCAAAGTGCTCCTTGGTTACTTCACGCGGAACGTCACTTCAGCAATCACCAGGTTGCCGAAACGTCAGTCCGCGCACCAAACGGAACAACTCGGCCTGGTACAGGGCATCATCCAGAGCATTGTGCGTTCCCTTCTTTTTCGGAAGCAGCCGCTTGGCCATCTGACTGGAGGTTGTCTGGCTCCAGGTACATCCAGTCGCACCCATGTACACGGCCTTGATGTCCAACGCCGTGTGTCCGAAGGGGTTGCTTCCGCAGAAGCGAACGAAGTAGTAGTTGACGAAGCTCCAATCAAAGGGCGCATTGAGCCCGACGAAAACTGGCTTGGCTCCGCTTGGTCGCGCCGCCTCAAGCCAGCTTGCGAAGTCCGCCATCGCAATCGCAGGCGCGGAGCCATCGCGCTCGAGGGCCTCCAGCGACAGACCTGTGACTGCAAGTGCTTCAGGCACCGCATTGCGGTTCAAGGGCTTGAGCTGAACGTAGAACGTCTTGCCATCGTCATCCACGACCGAAGCACCAAGAGAGAGCATGCTGAACTCACCCGGGATGGGGCCGGAGGTCTCGATATCCACTGAGATGTAGTGTTCTCGCATCAGATCAGGGTAACAGCGCCATTGAGCGGAGAAATACCAACTTCCGCCTGCGGCAAAGCGCGCCACAGCGTCGTGCCGTCATGCACCCATACCCCAATTCCCCCCGGTGGCGCAGCCGTGCCGACAATCACGAAGACGAGGCCTGTGAAGGCGGCCCTACCAGCGCGCGCATGGTCTGTTGCCAATGCGATGTCGTCTGGGGAGGGGCAGGGCGTAGGTTCCGGGTGGGTGTGCCAGAAGCCCAAGCAGTGCAGTCCCTCTTGGAAGAAGGCTTCGCGTTCTTTGGCTACAGCTGGAATGTCGAGTCTCAGGCCTGTACGGCTAGCCGCCCGAGCCGGCAGCTTGGTTACAGCATCCACTCGAACCGCGTCGTTGCCAGGCGCAGCGGAATACAGCTGCCCCGCAGCCTCCGTGGACCACCAGCGGCGCTGGGCGTGTGACAGCAGGGTTCGTACTCCTTCAGCCGGCAGTTCCAGTGCCCACGACGCACCTGGGATGCGATACACCAGGCTACTGTCAGCCATCTCCAAACACGTCCTCATAGGTTCTGGTCAGATGCACGGCGTCCATGCCGGAGTCGATTGCCGGCACCCTCGGGCCCGGCTGTACTGAAACTCCAAGGGTCTGGAAAAAGGCCGCGGAGCGCACCCAGCTGCAAACCATCGAGGCGGTGACCTTGCCATCAAGTGCAGCCAGGACCCGCTCCGCCGCGAAACCGGCCGCCTGCCAGACGTCCGCAGCGCCGTACGGGTGGAATCCAGCGTTGCATGCTGGCGGATGCACGCGGGTGTCCTCCGGCCACTCGGCGACGTTCACCTTCTCCCGAGGATCGTCAGCTGGCCAGCGGTCGCAGTGCTGCAGCAGCACGACATGGGCGGCCGCGCAAAACGGCTCCATCCATGCATGCGCGACCAGGCACTTGCCCAGGCTGTGCTCGCGTAAGCGCGTGAGCACCATCCGAACAGCACTCTCGCCGGTGCAGTCAACAACAAGGTCGTATGTGCCTGGCTTGCACTGGTGGCGAATCCAATCGGTCGCAAGGGCGTGGAACGCCTTGACCGTGATGCCGGGAACCTGTCGGCGAAGTCTCGTTGCGAGATCGCCAGATTTCAGGTCGCCAATGTCGCTGGCGCCGAGCAGATGCCGGGCGCAGTTCTCCGGGCCGAAGAACTCCTTGTCCAACAGGTGCAACTCGCCGACGCCCGCTCGGGCCAAGAGCTCCGCCACCGGAGCACCCAAAGAGCCGCAGCCCAACAGGAGCACGCGCTTCTTGCGCCGCAGGTGAAGCACATCAAGACCGTGATCACGTGCAAGTGCCCAGTCAGTATCCACGCGGTCGACCGGTACAGGGACGATGATGGCAGAGGTGAGCCGCGCCACGGGAGGCGGGTACACCAGGTAGCCGTAGCAGGTCCGGCCTTGAACGAGGACCACCAGGAAGCAACGCGCATCTTCCTTGTTGTCTTCAATCCACGTCGCGACGGACAGTGTCTGGTCGGCGGCGGAAGCGACCAAGTCTTCCAGCTGCCGCAGTGTCCTAGGCCAAGATCCCGGAACCCAACTTTGAGCGGCGCTTAAGGGCACAAAAAGCGCGTTGCCACGCACCAGCGTCCCAACCGCCCAACCATGACGTACAGCCAAACCATGCGGGTCCGCCTCCTCGCCCACAGTGGCGACCAACAGGTCGCTGCGCGCCTTCTGGTCCTTCTTGAAGTAGGCGGCAAGCCGGCCCTTGGTGGGGCCGTCGAGATCCGTCAGCGCCACCCGCAGGCCCGACACGCCTGGAGCGCCACGCGTCGGCTTGTATTGCAGACAAAACCGCAGCCAGTACGAGAGGCTCTCGTCCTGGAACTCGCCGGCTACCCAAGCAGGGTCTGCCGAATCCGACCAGAACGTCTCCAGCCGCTTGAGCACCTCCACCATGGCGTCAACGGGTTCGTCGTAGTCCTGCGGGTTCGCCTCGACGCCATGGCAGAACCGGCCATCCTCCTCAATGTGGGGCAGGACCAGGCACAAGCTCTTGTCGAAGCGAACCTGCGGCGGTGTCGCAGGAAAGTCACTCGTGATGTAGATGCTGACGCACTGACGCCCGTGAACTGCATGGTGCAACTCGAGGTCCCATGAGGCAACCTTGCGGCGCGGGTCCGGCTGGCGGGTGCGGGTCGCGAAAGCTGCGCCTGCTCCGTCCAGCCAGGCCTCAATGGCGGCCGCGGCACGCTCAAAGGGTGTCAGGGCGACAGCTTGCTCAGGCAAGCGTGTCCCTCGAGCCGGTGCTGCGCGGCGCTTGGGGCTGTGTTCGGGGCTGCGAGGGAGCAGTCGCTAGCAGGCCGCCCAGGATGCCTGGCTTGTGCTGGCTATCCTTCCAGGCCTTCACGCCCGGCTCGCCGAAGACGGCGCGAACTCGCCCCTCCGAGCGCTTGCTGTACTCCTCGGAAAAGAGGGCCTCGAGGTCCTCCACGAGTCGGGTGTGCCAGGTTTTGAATTCCTTGGCGCGCAGGCCTCCGTCGGTGTTCCAGCGGTCCGCGAAGTTCTCGCCGGCCCTGCCGGGCAGCGCGGGGTTGTCCACAAACGCAAGCTCGTTGACGTGCCTGATGAACTTGGGCATGCGGTCGATGACTTCGAGCGCTACCTCGATGGCCGAGGAGTAGTTGCCGCGTTCCTTCGCGACCATCTCGTTGTAGGCGTGCGCGGCCAGCGTGACGAGAATGACCGAGATGGGCCGTGCGTCGCCACGAACTTCCGGCAGGTTCTTGTAGTAGCCGTCCCGGTGCAACTTCATCAGCTGCACCAGCCGGCGCAGGATGTCGTCCAGGGGGACCTTGGTCTGCGGCAGCGGGTCGACGATCGTCCTGGCTTCGTCCAGAGCGATACCGGACCTGACGATGCGCTCTTGGAAGGCGAAGCGTCTGTTGGCGATGGTGCAGAACCAGTCAGCGAACTCCTCGGGGTTCGACGGGCTCCACACCTTCTTCTCGTCGCGCACCCGCAGGTCGGTCCCGGTGATGGTTTCAGACAGCGGGACGGCCGGCGTGACGTCGAAGTAGAACGGCTCGCCGGGATACTGCAGGCGCCAGCACCGGTTTTTCGGTTTCGGGTCGCCAGCGCCCTCAATGCCATACAACGCGGCACCGAAGGTCTGGAAGAAGTCCTCGGAGTGTTTCAGGCCCTCGAATTCCGCTCCACACAGCTTCACGACAATATCCAGGTCGAACTTCTCTCGGCCGTCGCCCGCAATGGTCGTCTGCGTGCGCATGGAGCCCTGCACGACAACGTGCGCGTCCGTCTCGCCGATACCCATGTTCCGGGCCACGTGACGACCCAACTCCTCATAACGCCTGATGGCGGCGGCGTGCTTCTCCGGGGAGAGCTCCAACTTGAGCAGCATCCGGGCGATGAAGTCTTCCCACTGCTGGTTTTCGTTGCGAGCGGCGAGCGATTCCAGGACGGGGCGCAGGCGTTTGGGCAGTTGCTGGGGTGGTTGGGTTTGCATGTCCATCGAGGGCTCCAGATTAGGCGGCGGCAGGGGCGAGGGTTGATATGGGGGTGGGCAGGTATTGCACCGACTGGCCATCCTTGGGCATTCGAACGCTCCAGGGGTAGGGCGGTAGCTGTCCAGCATCACGCTGGTAGCAGCGCAGCTCGGGCATGTTCCGGTGGTCGTAGGCCATGCCAAAGCGGATGCACAGGGTTGCGGGGGCGGCCAGCACCAGGTGCACGGTCTTCGCGCCGCGGTTGGCCAGGAAGCCGAGCGTCTGCAGGAACTGCTGCGTGAGGGCGGCCTGATTGGCTTCCGACCAGAGGGCATTGGGCAGCGGGTTTTCACGCGCCAGGTGCACCACGGGCAAATCGGCGAACGTAACGGCGATGTCCGTCATCGCGACTTTGTACGAGGCGGAGACGGCCAGAACCACTTCTTTGGCGTCCGCCACGTCTTCCAGGCCCGTGATGTTGAATCGGCTGTCGTCGTCGGCCTCGTTCAGCGCCTTCCAGCGCTTCTCGGTGCGCTCCCAGTCGTACAGGAGTACGGCCCCTTCGTCGTCTAGCAGCGTCCCCACATAGAACTGCAGCGGAACATGCATCACGCCCCCTGCGACCACTGTCACGTTCGCGCGGGAAGTGTCGCCTCGCACCTGTCGCAGTTGCCGTCGGATGTGCATCAATTCGTCGAGCGCTTCTTCGACCTGCGGCGGGTTGATGGAGAGATAGGGGCGGACGTTTACCGAGCAGTCATGGCGCTGACCGGGCAACGTGCGGGGCAAGCTGCCCAAAAGGGGCCGGTCAGAGGTGTCAACCAACCCACGTAGTTCGACGACCAGCACCCGGCGAGCGTCTCCGTCCTGTCGCTCCCGCCAGTACGTCATGACGACCATGACCAGGCCCGCCAGCCAAGTCGCGCACATCAGGTACGTGACCGCCGAGAGCAGGTGGCCTGTGAGGCCCTGACCCGTGGAGAACTCCAGGACGTCGACCACACCAGCCAAGCCCTTGGCCTTGATGTCGAAGCCACTGCCCAGGGAGACGAGCACGAAGCTGCTGGCAGTGATGAGAGCAACGCCAAGGTGGCGTGGGCGCAGCAGGAACACGACAACTTGCTCGACGAGGCCCCTAAGCCAGTTGGAGTTTTTCATTGGCACTTTTGGTCTTCTTATAAATGGTCAAAACGCTATAGGTAGTGGTGTTGAATTACATTGAACACTACCTATAGTGTTCACTCCGGGTGTGGAAAACTTAGGGCGATAGCCACTTTCCTGCTGCGGGGGTAACTACTTGACGCAGATTTCGCTGGAGAACCTTTATGTGAATAGCTGAGGTTCGGTGCGAGGTTTTCAATTGCATCCGAGGACCTGTTCTTGCTGACTTGCGTCACCGACGCCATGGCTCACATGGCTCGCAGGCGGCGCTGGGCGTCTTTGGACGCCAGGACCAGCGCAGCACCGGCGCCCGCCAACATGACGTACACGACGACGCCCGCGAACGTCTCCGGAATCCACCAACTCCAGCCGCCCGGCAGCAGCCGTGCGACGTCTATGACCGGCGACTGGCCAGCGCTACCGGTTGTGGTGGACGCCACTAGCTTCCCGACGTGGACGAAGGCACCGGCGATGAGGCCGAAGCCCCCCAGCTTGTAGAGGGCGGCACCCAACTCCCGGATGAATGCCGGGTAGCGATACAGCAGCACCGTGAGGTTATTCAGCATCGCCTCAGTCCTTCTTTTCCTTGCGCACGCCCTTGAAGGGGTCACCGTCCTTCTTCTGGTCCATGAAGCGGCCGTTGCCCGCGTCGCGCTTGGTCCAGGTCTGGTTCTGCGGGTTGAACACTTGTGACCGGTCGCGGACTGCTCCGCGGCGGGCGCCGTCACCGATGGGGGGATTTCTGGCCATGGGGAGCTCCTTTCAGATGGTCAAGCTGTGGGTCCAGTAGGGCAGGCCCCTCTTGGAGAGGACTTGTACGAAGCTGTGACTGCCGAAAAACTGCAGCCGGCCGGCGGTGACGAAGGCTAGGGCTGCGTGGTCGACCCGCAGGTTTGCTGCCTTGGCGGCGACCGTTAGGCGCGCGAGCAGGTGGGAGTTGTCGGCCGCGGTGCCTGAGGTCGAGCGCGCGTCAAAGACGCAGCAGCTCAGCCAGCCGCCAGACTGCGCTCGCTCTCGGATATGGGCAACATGGATCTGCATCGCGTTCTCCTCGCCCAGCATTGGCCGAGCCTTGGGAACGCATTCTGAAGGGGGTGGTAGCTCAAGTAGTGAGCCACCTCCTCGAGGGCAGCTAGCGGTAGCGGCTTGCGGCGACGCGCAATGCGTCGTAGACGCGCGTGCGCAGTTCGGGAGGCTCCAACACCTCGACGTCGGCGCCGAAGCGAAGCAGGTCCATTACGAGTTCTTCGTCATTGGAGTATGGAATCTCCAGGATATAGCTGCCGTCCGGCAGCCATCGGTCACTCTGGTCGGGATGCCAAGTCTCCAAGGATACCCACTGCGCGCGCTCTGGGGTGAATTTCAGAATTGCGCTGTGGGTTGCCTTGCCCGCGAAGATTCCGTAGCCGCTCTGGAAATGGGCCCGCATGTCCTCGCGACTGACCTTCTTGGCGGGCTCATCGACGACGCTGACTGCTTCGATGGCTTCCAAGGCAAAAGAGCGCAGCTCGTTGCGCAGGTGACACCACGCGTCTAGGACCCAGTTCTCGCGATAGTGCACCAACTGCAGCGGCGAGATGACGCGTTCGGTGTGCTCCTGCTTATCGCGGCGCAAGTAGCGAAGCGACAGACGCTTGCTTTCAAGTAGGGCCGTGGCCATAACTCGAAAGTGTTTCGGTTCGACCTTGCGCGGAGCGAAGTGAATCAGCTTGACTTTGCTCTCGAGCTCGCCGGCCGACTTGCCGCCCGCGGCGAGGATTGACCGAAGCCGGTCTTTCATCGGGCTTAGATGCTCTACCAGGAGGCCCGGCTCGACTCCTTCGACCAAGTGGATCATCGTAAGCAGCGCGAACACCTCGGCCGCGTCGAACCAAAGCCCGGGAAGTTCGAAGCGGCCGCCATCTGGCAGGTCCCGTACGAAGTAGCGGTGCCTCTTGGGGTCCCAGTCGATGGGGCAGCCCATGCGATTTCGCAAGAACTCGATGTCTCGCTTGACGGAGGCTAACGAGACTTCCAACTCGTGTTTCAGATCCTCCATCGTCGCACCGTTGCGACGACGGGCGAGGCGGAGGATTTTCTCGAAGCGATCGAGGCCTACCTTGACCCCGCGCTCTTTCTTTGGCGCCGAGCTGCGTCTTGCAGGCGTCTTCGTCACCGGAGCCAGAGCCGGCGCCTTCTTGAGAGCAACTGACACGGCGTCAGCTTGCGACAAACAACTGCAGCGGGCGGCCTCGCCGCTCGAACAAGCCCATAACTAGCACGCCATGGCCGTCGTGGCCAACTGCGCGCTCTGCTGAGCGGACTGCCCCGCGGGGCGAAGGATGCGTGGCGACGACAGGCAGCAGCCAGTAGCTGGCGAGCGCCAACCCAGGCTCGCCCACCGGGGTAGCAAGGCCATGAGGTCTATGAGATCCTCGGCCGCGCTGGACTTGCGCTGTCTCGCCATCGATTCCCCTCCGAAACCGCCGATTAGCGGATTTGGTAAACATTCTGCAACAAATCTGAAGGGCATTTGCCAGTGAATCGAAGGTAGTTCCCTCATTCAGTGCATTACCAAATGCGTGTCCGGAGGTGGGGAAGACATGGCCCCTACCCTTGCAAGTGGGGATAGTAGGGGTAATATGTCTAATATTTTAGACAACCTGTAGCTGCGATCTGCCATGAACCTCATCGACATCGGCCATGCTGTACGAGCCCGGCGTGCCGAACTGGGCTTGTCCCAAGCGCAGTTGGCGCACCTGAGTGGCCTGTCTCGGCAAACTCTGGTTGGCTTAGAAAACGGCGCTCTGAGCGACTTGGGCGTCAACCGCGCGGGGCTGGTGATGGCTGTGCTGGGGCTGGACAGCCCCAAGCCGGATACGCTGGCGCGCCGCAAGAAGCGTGGCCTGTGGATGGCGGCCAAGACGGCCAGCGTCAGCTATGCGAGTGAAATGGCTCCGGAGGCGCTCGAGCAAGCCCTGGCGAGCGGCGACGTGCCGCCTCCATTCGCCCCGCACCTGACCCATTTGCTCGACGAAGCGCCTGTGCCGATCATCGTGATGGCAGTGGAGGAGACGGCCTCGCGCGCGCACCTGCCGCCGCGGCAGATCTGGCGCAACGTGGCGAAGTTGGCCGAATCCTTGTCCGTGCACCGGCGGGCGCTGTGGGCATGAAGCCCGAGGCACTGCCCGGCGGTCCCTGGGAGAAGCTGTTCCCGCGGGCACTGGCGCTGATCGACGAGATCAGCCGATACGGTGGGATCGCCGATCCGTTCTGGACCTTCGGCGGTGGGACTGTGCTGATGTTCCGCTACCACCATAGGTAGAGCAAAGACATAGACATCTTCGTGCCCGACCCGCAGTACCTCGGCTTTGTCACGCCTCGGTTGAGCGACACGGCGGCGGACCTGACGCAGGACTACACTGAGCAGCCTGGCGCCTTCGTCAAGCTGCAATTCGAGGAAGGCGAAGTCGACTTCGTGGCCGCTCCCAACCTGCTGGCCGAGGCCTGGGAAACCTGGGACATCGGTGGCCGCTTCGTGAAGGTGGAGACGGCCGCCGAGATCATTGCCAAGAAGATGTACCACCGTGGCGACCGGGCCACGGCGCGCGATCTATTCGACTTTGCGCTCGTGATCGAGCGCGAGCCCCAGCAGCTCCTAGCGGCAACGCCGTTCTTGCTGCGCCACCGAGAGGCATTGTGTCTCAGATCCGGCAGCCGCATGCCGGATTGCGCGCCGCGTTCGACGCCATCGCCACGCTGGACTACACGCCGGGCTTCGACCATTGCGTGACCGTAGTTGGGGAGTTCCTGGTCAGCATGTAGTTTCGGGGCAATGCGACATCGACCTTCGCGCAGGCCATCGCTGGATTTGAAACGGTAGCACACGACTTTCTGTCGGTTTGTGCTGAATGGGTCTGGTGCTATAGCCGAGCGAGCCTATGCCTTCTTCAAGGGCCCTTTGGGGCTGATTCTTTTACGCCTTCGATCTGGACATGCTGGTGGACGATCTCGAATAGAGGTGTCAACGCATCGAGCAATGCTTTGAGAGTTTCGACCAGTTTGGCGATAGTCACAGCGATCTCGATGCCCCCTTTTGAGAAGTGATGCCTGGCCAGTTCATCTGTGTTCAAGCCGTCCGTGTCGATGCCCAAATGCTTGATAGAGGTGAACAACCCCAGTTCGCGGCTTGAGAATGAGGTGGCATGAATCAGTTCATTCCGGGGGCCTTTATAACTGTCCACGGCATCCGATACTGCAAGCAGCGCGGCGTGCACATGGGGGTGGTCGGCCACAATCTGCTTCTGCACGAACGCATTGCCCCCGATGCCCTCAACTTTCTTCATGGGCATGACGAACGAGGTGCCAACCAGTCGATGGGCGCGGTCTACGAAGCCGATAACGCGCAGCACGAAGCTCTCGTAATGGTACCGATAGATGTCCGGATCGGGCTTCGGCTCCTTCCCGAGATCCATCACGAAGTCCAGAGTTAGGCGCAGGGCTGCCAGCGCATTGTCCAGCTCCGAAACCCTCTCGCAGACTCCCGCGGCGTATATCTCCGCGGCCGACGCAGGAAACGTCTTGTTCTCGGATCCGATCTCAGCGAGTCCCTTCTTCAGGTAGCTCGTGATGAACGGCCTCAGGATGTGAAGGCTGGGATGGTCCGTCAAGTCCCAACGGTGCTCTTTCGGAATCACTACCTGCCTCCTGATCGGATGACGGTGCAGCATGTGCAAGCAGGCGCCGCTGGCATGCCAAGCGCGGCCGATGAGGCCAAGGTGAGCGAAGGGGATGACAAGGCCATGGCGGTTCCTACAGCCGTCAAGCTTGCTCTCGAGGGTCGCGAACATTTCTGCTGCAGCGAAGTGGGCCGCACTGCGGCAGGTATTGGACGACCAGCGGTGAGCCTTCCAAGAGGAACGCATCCTTCGACCCTGAGTGCAGCGCCCCCTCCATCAGCACTCCTTTGAGGGCTAGCGCCAAGCGCCAAGCGAGCGCTCCGCAGCGCCTAGATGCCTCGCGAGCGCGCTTCCATAGGCCTTGAAGGCAAACTCCTGCAGAAGCAGCCCGCGAAGCTTGCGCATGTCCTCTTCCAAAGCGCTCCGCTGGGGCCAATCAGGATGAAGGATCGGTTGCACCGAAGTGTTGCTAATTTCGTAGATAGCCAACATCTCGGCATCGGACAAGTCTTCCTCTGCCGAGGACGTCATGAGGAGTTCGCGCAGCACATCTCGCACGGATTCGAGATGCGTCTTGATCCCGGTCCGTCGGCGACAAAGGCCGATCAGCTTGGTGAGCAACAGCCCGACTTCCCTGTGAAACGTGAGCGGAGGTCTCGCGGGATCGTCGTGCTGCATCCGTGCGCGCGGTGTTGGCTCGGCCTTGGGAAGTGGCTGCCCCGACAGAGGACTGTTGAAGCGTGGCGTTGCAGCAGCAGATTCCCCCGTCCAACGATCTGCCGTGCACAGGGGGATCCTGTCAACTGCGGCGACCAAAGGCTTCACGGACACGCCGCTGAAGGCGTGACTGATGAAGTAGATCTGCGATCCACTCTGCCAAAGAGGGTGGTACATGCCTTGCCAAGTGGGTTTGGCGACAACCTGCAGATGGCTGATGGCCCATCTTTCTCGCTCTTGCTCCTCGCGCTCGCCGATGGCCCGCACATACGGCTCATCCACGAATAGGTAGCGTCGTGTCGTGGGATCGAACCAAACGCTGGGATGATCGGAATGCGGGATGCAGTTGCGCGAATTGCCGCTGGGGTAGACGCGGCTGTAACTGGCGGAAGGCCGCAGTCGGGTGGCATCCATGAACTGGAAAACCCGGGCTGCAGCGCATGCGTGTTCACGAGCTTCCATTTGCCCGCTGCAGTAGTGCTTGCCTTCCAGATGGTCGGAGGCCATGGGCTGCAGGTCGTACAGCGAGCGGTTGTGGGCCAACTGTTGAACCGTGATCAGCGACGTCCAGGCAGCCGAGAGTTGCATCGTGAGGGTCTCTCGGCCCCGCTCGCCGGTCTCCTTGTCCTTCCAGTAGAACGTAAGAAACAGCGGATACGAGTCCGACCGCGCATCCGCCAACGGTGTTGCGGCGACATGAACTGCCAACGTTCGCTGGGCGTGGGCATAGTTCTGGAAACGGGCAGTCTGGGCCGCGCTGTCGAGGGCCGCCGCGTGAGAGGCGCCGGTCGCGTGCTTGATCTGTCGGGCGAGGCTCTTGATGCCGCCGATCGATGAGGGGACAGGGGAGTTCATGGACATGACAGTTCTCCACGGTCCACATCGAAACGTCACCCGCTACCGTCTCCACATGGACCTTGAGAAAAAGGCATGTCAGGAGTTTGAGGAATCGACGGGCAATACTCTCGGAGCTTCGCTGCTGCGGGCGGCGTGCCTTTGCCAAAGGCGAACCGGCATTATCTCGATTTCTTCAGGGCTTCGCAAACGCACGCGAAACCGCTCCTGCGACAGCAAAAAGCGGTCACGGCAACACAAGCGGGGGGACCTTCGAGACCGTGACGGACAACTGGTACTCAAACAGCTCGATGTCCTTGATGCCGGCGCAGGCCAGGATCAGATCTTCGGTCATGGATCGGCACACGATGACTCCGCGCACCCTCTCTCCAGGCTCGGCAAGTTCCTTGCGGACCCAGTTCACGTAGCGCAGCAACTGGCCGACTACGCGGTCGTAGCCTTTCTCCACCTTCAGTTCCAACACGACGAAACCGCCGGATTTGTCCTTGGCCAGGATGTCAATCCTTCGCCCGCCGCCAGCGGGGTACTCAAAGCCGGTGATGTCTTCGTCCTGAAAAAGCGTGAGACCCGGCTCGATGAGATGCAGGTTGTCGGCCAAGTAACGCTGCAGGTCTTTCTCGAGCGCGAACTGGGACGATCCCGCGAGTGCTGCATCCACCAGGGTGCCGGCGTCTTCTTCCTGCTCTTGGGCCACCGATATGGATCTGCCGTCGGCCGTCGGCACTTGCACCTTGGCCGCCTGGTGAATCGGGGCGGGATCAACCCCTGGGGCATACAGCCGGTATTCCCGCGAGCCGACTCTGAACAGCAGGTCGTCCGTTGTGTTGGTCGCCGGGTGGTGGAGCCTGCTGCGGTCGTTGGTCGAGGCCTGGACCAAGTGAGCAATGATGCTGCCGCCCTTGAGTTTGGGATAGTGCTGCGCGAACCAGTCCACAGCGCGCTGCGCCGGAAAGGTTTCGCCCGGCTGCAATTTCCACGCGGCAAGCATGTCCTTGAGCAACGCTCTGGTCGGTTTGTCGTAGATCGTTCGCGCCATTTGATTTCCCTTTCATCTCCCGGGATCGGTCCGAGTGTCTATTCAGATCTGGCAGATTCGTCGATCCCGTCCAGCCTGGTATGGATATAGCGAACGGACATGTTTGAAGATTGACGGTAACGCCATGCGATGAACGCCGACCAGAACCTCTGAGCGGACTGGCCCGTATAGCGCACTAGAACTTGGGTGTCCTCATCGCCACAGTCTCGACCCCGTCGCGAGATATCGAACGAGCCTTTTGGTGGGTCGCGTCGAAGATTGCGATGTGCGTGGGAGAGCTATCGAGGATGAATCCGATACTCACAATCTCGCTTCCTTTTTTGAGCTGAACACAACTTGAGGTTGCCTTGTCGCAGCCTTTCGCGTAGTCCTCTATTTCGCGCTCCACCGCGGCCTTGCCGGCGGTGGCGCCAAGCACCGCGGGAACCGCAGCGAGCGCTAGCAAAGCGCCAAGAAGGAAAAAGAGCGCACAGACAAAAAGCAACGCAGAGAGCGCACTGCGGATGAACTGTCGAACGCGTTCGCTCTGTCTTTCCAGCCAAGCCGGCTGCTTCCCGGAGCCGGAGCCTAGCGGCGACTGCAACAACGCGAAATAAAGGCTGAGCACCAGGAACATTATCAGCGACCACAGCACATTGGCGCCCATCAGCTTGAGGATCGCAATGCCGCGATCAAATGCCGTGCTGTAACCGGTGATCAACATCCAGTCGGTCGTCTTGGGAAAAAGACCCGCGTCCAGCCCCCAATGGCCGAGATAGGTCTTGTGTGTGGCATCGCCCATAAGGTGAAGGGTCACGCCACCCGACGCGGCAACTGCCGTTAGCAGGCTTAGGCTGGAGATCAATGGTAGACGAGGCTTGGTGTTCGTTTGGTTGTCGCGAGCATCAGATTTCATGGAGTTCCTCTGTTTGAGATGTGTTCAGCCAACAGGCAAGTCAACGCGGTTGGGGTCCATCGGTGAGCACACCAAGTCTGCGAGGCCGTGCGCGTGGCGAGCGAAGAATAGACGAGCCCCCGATGGCGTCCCACGCTCGCAGTCCCCGTCGTCGCGAGGTCTGGCTTTCACCGGCACGCTGCGCCTGCCGGGAGGCAGAGGAGGACGGTCGAAGGGCTGGCTTGCTGTCCCTCCGATCGTTGCACGTCGTTCTCGCCGTCAAGGTCTGCGCGCAACGGCATTGCGCTTGCGTCCTGGCGGCCGTCTTCGAACCCTGACGGCTCCGCTGCGGCGTGCCGGTTCCGGTTTCGGGCAATCCCGCCCGATTCACGGAGCCGACCATGTTGCACGATCTCTTTTCTTCCCTCGTTTCATTCGAGTTCTCCGCTTCTGTTCCTCTGCTCGTTCGCGATGCCGCGGGCGAGTACCGGCCGGCCGAGGCCGACGAGGTGCTGCTCGCGGCCCAGCGATTGCTGGCGCGGCGGGTGCGCGGTTGCCACGTGCTGACTTCGCCGGCGCTGGCGCGGGACTTCCTGCGTCTGCGGCATGGAGCACTGGAATGCGAGGTGTTCGCCGTCGTGCATCTGGATTCGCAGAACCGCGTGCTGGACTACGTGGAGATGTTCCGGGGGACGGTGGCGCAGACTTGGGTGCATCCGCGTGAGGTGGTCAAGGACGCGCTGGCGCGCAACAGTGCGGCGCTGCTGCTCGTGCATGGGCATCCCTCGGGATTGGCGGAGCCGTCGCCGGCCGACCGGGCACTCACGCAGACCCTCAAGACCGCGTTGTCCCTCGTGGACGTGCGGGTGCTGGATCACCTGATCGTCGGCGGCAGCGTCATCTACTCGATGGCGGAGCACGGGCTCATGTAGCCAAAGGGGGCTTCGGCCCTTTTTTATTTCCCACTCGCATGCGCGCTGCGCGCGTGCATCTGGCCGGCGGCCGGTGCCGGCCGATTCTCTCGATCTCATCTCTCCGGTGGCGGTACCCGCCACCTGCGCGCCGCTGTCTGCGGCTTGCCTGGCCTCTGCGGGCGCTCCTCCCGTCAAGGGCGCTGCGGCGCCCGAGTCCTCGGCTTCGCCTGCGGGCCGCGCCAGCGCCTTCGCTGTTCTCCCTTGACGGCGCACCCGCGCCGGCCACAACCGGCCTGTATGGCCGCGAAAGGGCTTCGCGGCCCCTGCGGAGCCCAACACCCAAGGAGAGCGCCTATGCACAGACCCAGACCCTGAATCCAGTTTCGGCTTCTGTTTTTTCCAGTTTTGTTTTCCAACGTCCCGACATGGGACAGGAGTTCGATCATGAATACTGTTGATACGCCAGAAGTTTCCACCCCTGAAGCGGCCGTGCCTGCGCAGAACGTGGTGCTGGTGCCGCTTTCGCGGCTGCGTGCACGGCCGTCCAAGCGCAACGTCCGCCAGAGGGCGCGCACGTCGATTGCTGCTTTGGCGGCAAGCATCCGGCGTCTGGGCCTCCTGCAGAACCTCACCGTGATTCCTTTCGGCGACGACGGGGACTTCGAGGTCGTCGCCGGTGGGCGGCGCCTCGCGGCCTTGAAGCTGCTCGTGAAGAAGCGGCGCATCCCGGAGGATTGGCCGGTGCCTTGCCTGCTGGTGGCCGAGACGTTGGCGCGCACGGCGAGCCTCACCGAGAACGTGCAGAGGGAGGCCATGGGCCCTGTCGAGGAACTGCTCGCGTGGAAGTCGCTTGTGGCCGAAGGCCGTTCGGTGGAAGCCATCGCGGCGGACTTCGGCGTGACGCCGCTGGTGGTCAAGCGCCGGCTGCGGCTCGCCAATGTCTCACCCCGCCTGCTGGCGGACTATCAGGCCGGCACCGCGACCCTCGAACAATTGATGGCGCTTGCCATCACCGACGACCACGCGGCGCAGGAGGCCGCGTTCTACGACAGCCCGGGGTGGCAGCGCAGCCCCGAGGCGCTGCGCGACCATCTGACCCATGAAGAGATCGATGCCAGCCGCGATGCGCTGGCCCGCTTCGTCGGGCTGGAGGCCTACGAGGCCGCAGGGGGCGGCGTGCGCCGCGACCTGTTTTCGGACGAACGGCAAGGCGGCTATCTCACCGATGCAGGACTGCTGGACACGCTCGCGCGCCACAAGCTCGCCGCTGTCGCCGAAGAGGTTCAGCTGGAGGGCTGGGGTTGGGTGGAGGTCGCGCCGCGCGCCACGGCAGCCGAACTCCATGTGTTCCAGCGGGTGCGGCGCACGCGCCGCGATCCGAACAGGACCGAGGCCAAGCGCATCGCCAAGCTCGAAGCGAAGCAGAATGCGCTGCAGGACCGGCTCGACGATGAGGATGCGGAACTGAGCGAGGACGGCGCGCGCACGCTGCAGGAGGAACTGGACCGGGTCGGCGAGGAACTGGAAGCCATCGGGCAGACCCTGGTCGTCTACCCGCCCGGGGCGGTGGAAATGGCCGGTGCTGTGGTGTCGGTGGATCACATGGGCGGCGTGGTGGTGCACCGTGGCCTGCTGCGCGAGGAACAGGCCAAGGGGCTGCGGGCGCAGGAGCGGCAAGAGGCCGGTGAGGCAGGCGGGGAGCGCAACGGCCATGGTGGCGATGTCGATGAACCGGCCAAGCCGGGTATCTCGGAAAAGCTGGCGAAGCGGTTGAGCGCCCACCGCACGGCCGCCTTGCAGGCCGAGGTCGCCCGGCATCCGCAGGCGGCGTTGGTGGCGGTGGTGCATCGGCTCGCGCTGCGCGTGGTCTTGGACAGCTACGGTTCCGGCGGGTCGCCCGTCGACATCATCGCCACCCCGCAGGATGGGCTCGCGCTGCATGCACCCGATATCGGGGATTCGCCTGCGGCGATGGGCATGGGCAAGGTCCGCGCGGCGTGGGCGACGCGCCTGCCGAAAGAGCCCAAGGCGCTCTTTGCCGAACTGCTGGCCCTGCCGCAGGGCGAATTGCTGTCGTTGCTGGCGGTGTGCGTGGCTTCCACCGTCAGCGTGCTGGCATCCCACGAGGACGACGTGCCCGCTACCGCGCTGGCCGAGGCCGTGAGCCTCGACATGCACGACTGGTGGACACCGACCGCCGAAGGCTACTTCGCGCATGTGTCCAAGGCCAAGGCGCTGGAGGCGGTGCTGGCCTTTGCGCCCGATCACGTGACTCGGCTGTCCAAGCTCAAGAAGGCCGAAGTGGCGAGCGAGGCCGAAAGGCTCGCGGCCGGGACCGGGTGGCTGCCGGTAATGTTCAGGGGCAAGGCAGAACCGAGTCCCGAGACGGCGACATCGTCGGGGGTCGAAGCGGCGCCGGCAGCGGATGAAACCGCTGCCGAGGCGGAAGACCGCGAGGGACTGGCGGCAGTCGCTTAGGCATGAGGCCCCGGTCGGAAGGCCGGGGCCTTGGATGCGCGAGAAAAAACGCGCGCGGCAAGTGTGCCGCGCGCGTTGTCGTTTGCGACGAGGGCAGGGCGATGGACACGCCGTGGCGGCGCTGAGCGTCCCAAGCCATCGGAATTCCCTGCGCCGTGGTACGCCCCGACATGCCTCGATAGGTTGGCTGAGCCACTGCATCGCGTGAGCATCGTGAGAGTTCCGATCCAGATGCGCAGGCGTCGCTCGGATCCGGAGAGCTCAACGATGTCATCCCCCACATCCTCATGAACCAACAAGGCCTCAGCGAAATCTGCTTTGAAGAAACCTACGCGGTACCGCAGGACCAGACCGCGCGGTCGTTGTTTGCGAGGCTGCCGCACGGCAGCGACTACGCGCAGACGCTGATCGAATGCCTGGCGACCGGGTACCTTGTGGCGGTTGTCGAATCCATCTGCATCCGCGAGATGCAGCTGCATGTCGACTCGGCTGTCGAAGTGGTCGTGGGCCGTACTGTGCACATCGAACATCGCGGTCCTGTTCCACCGTCGACACGCCTGCGCCTGCGGGGATGGGTCGAGGGGCTGGGCGAGCGCAGTGCAACGTTCCGCGTCCAGGCACATGACGACCACGAACTCGTGTTCGACGGCACCGTCACGCTGGTAGCGGCCCATCGGGCAAGCATCGAGTCGCGCATTGCCACAAAGATCGGTGCGCTCGAGGCGGCCCGTGGCGGGCAGCGGGTCTGACAGCCGCGAACGACGGGTCATCCAGCGTCACGAATCGGCCGTCGTCGTGGATTCCTTCCTTCCATGTCGCCGACGGCGATCATGTCTTCTGCCTCGATGCTGTGGGGCGTTTCGTTTGCGCGCTCCCGGTCAGCCGACCTGGACCTGGACTGCGTCCGGGGCCATGCGGGAAAGCCGTTGCTGCGGTACGAGGTGCCTGGGCCATGCGTCCTTTCGGGATCAGGTCCACGCCCACGGCCTTGTATGTGTCGTGAATCCTGGCGCGGGCACGGCGGTGCTTCTCTTCGTTGCGCTTCGCCTCGGGCTTCATCGCCGCAACCGTGCGGCCCGACAAATTTCCCCGACCTGCGGTCTTCCTCGCGAGGCAAATTTCTCGGGCCTCCCGGTCCTCCACTCGCGTTGCGGCCTTCGGTGCGACGCGCCCGGACCCGCGCCGTCCGGATCACGCCAAGGCCGCGATGGGCGCGGACCTGGTCAACTTCGAAAGGACTTCATCATGGCCAACATCGGCACCTTCACTGCACAGAACAACGGCTTCACCGGCACGGTTCGCACCCTGACGCTCAACGTCAAGGTCAAGATCGCCCCCAGCGACAAGGAAAGCGAGAACGCCCCGGACTACCGCATCGTGGCGGGCACCGGCTACGAGATCGGTGCGGCATGGAAGAAGGTCAGCAAGGCGGACCGGCCCTACCTGTCGGTGACGCTGGATGACCCGTCGTTCCCGGCGACCATCTATGCCCGCCTGGTCGAAGGCGACGACGGCGCGCACAACCTGATCTGGTCGCGCAGCAAGGGCGACTGAACGTCGCCCCGGCGCCCCGCCTGCAGGCGGGGCGCTTCACCTCTGAGTTTCACCAACGGCCCGCGCTTGTCGCGGGCCGTTTCACTGCTGCGGGCCCGTACCGAATCGCGGAAGTACGGATTGGCGCCAGTCCGTACTTCCTGATTTCCTGATCTGTGGATCGTCGCCATTCCGACTTTGCATTTCTACGGAGGCACGGGAAGAAGTGAATGCACGGAAGTGTTTCTGCGGATCCGTGGGTTTGTGCAGAGACGCGTCGCAGGATTTGCGGATCGGCGTGCATACGATGGCGACGACATTCGTGCGTCTCCCGGCGGTGCCGGGCCGCGCTGTCGTGCTGCGCATCGAGCCGCCGACGGCGTCTCGCCCCTTCGGGTTTCCATCCCTGACGCCTGCGGCCTTCGCCGCGCTCCCGGCCTGCGCGCTTCGCTTGCCACAAGGCAAGACAGGGAGGGGGGGCTGGCTTGCTGTTCCCTTCATCGTTGCACGGCGTTCTCGCCGTCAAGGTCTGCGCGCACGTCGTGCGCTTGCGGCCGGCGGCCGTCTCTCGAACCCTGACGGCTGCGCTGCGCCGTGCGGCTTCCGGTCTCGGGCAATTCCGCCCGGAATTCTTCCAAGGAGAAAGACCATGACGAAGCTCATCACCGACGAACAACGCGCGCTGCTGTTGGCCAACGGCCGGGAATCGATCGAGAACTCTCACTTCGACCCGCGGCCGGTGGTCAAGCTGTTCACACCCAACGCGGGCGCGACGTGGCTGTTGACCGAACTCGACGCCGAAGACATCGCGTTCGGCCTTTGCGATCTCGGGCAAGGCTTTCCGGAACTGGGTTATGTGAGTCTGGCGGAGCTGGAGAGTTTGCGCGGTAGATGGGGGCTGCCCATTGAGCGCGATCTGCACTTCGTTGCCGACAAGCGGCTGAGCGACTATGCGCGTGAAGCGCGGTTGGCAGGGCGTATCGTGGCGTAGCCTGCCAAAGGCGCTGGCGCATGGCAGCGCCTTTCACCATCTCGAAGGGTCGGACGATGGCATTTCTCGATTGTCACTTCGCCGCCTTGAGTTCTTTCTTGTACCGCTTCATCGTAGATTGGATCATTTCGTCCGGACCCGCCTCCAGCCCATCGGCCAACCGAAATAATGTGGTCAACGAGGGGCTGGTCTGCCCTAACTCTAATTTGGCAACAAACGTTCGCGTAACGCCGGAAGCGAATGCCAACCCTTCCTGACTGAGCGACGATGCCGCACGCCGGGCCTTGATCTCGGCAGCGAACGCTCGAAGCAGAGCGGGATCTTGGTTGGAACGCATGACAACGAATCTCGTTGTCATGCGTTCTTTATGCACCCGCTTGTATGGTACAAAACGGAGTAGACGCAAATCCATGAATCGGTGAAGCGACAAGCGCGAGATTCGAGTCAATCACTTTGCAAATCTGGCAGACCACGGCCTTGAAAGAAGTCATGGCATTCCTCACCGACGAGCAGCGCGCCGAGATGCTGGCCAACGGCACGGCGCGCTCCCGTGGCCAGGCTATTGACCCCTATCCTGTCGTCAAGCTATATATGTTGGACGCCGCTGCCTGCTGGTTGCTCACTGAACTCGATGCCGATGGCGATCGCGCCTATGGACTGACCGATGCCGGCACCGGCTTCCCCGAACTTGGGCACGTGAACCTGTCGGCGCTCGAGGGCGTGCGCGGTCCGCAGGGACTGCGCATCGTCGCCGATCCGCATTTCAGGGCGCGGCAGCCGCTCTCTGGCTACGCGGCCGACGCGCAGCGCGACGGGTCGATCAACGACTGAACTTCATTGGCGGGTGGGGCGCATGGAATCGTCGCTGCTCGCGCGATAGCGCATCGCCGCAAAAGCCAGCCACGCCGGTTGTGCCTATGGCAGCCTTCTCCCAAGTAAGAAGAAGTGAGTTCTGCCATGACCGACCGCAAGGCCGAAGGCCTGCCGAGCGCGCCCTGGCGCGCGTCGGCGGCCTACCTCTACACGCTCGATCTCGACAGCCCCGCACTCGCGTGGGAGTACCTGCGCCGCCATCCACAGTACCAGGCGGACTGGGCACGACGCGCCGCATCGCTCAAGCGATGGGGGTTGCGACAGCGCCGAGGACCCTCGTCTCGATGCGCGCGAAGCGCGACCGTACTGGATCGCGGCGGCTGACGAGCTGCTGCACGTGCGCGCTTCGCGTGCGCACGTTGCGTTGACCCGGCCGGCCTTCGACCTCTGGCGCGTGCCTGGCCGCAAGCGCCTCGCGCTCGATGGCACTGGCCTGATGCTGCTGACCGAGGTGTCCGCGCAGCGGCTGTGCATGTCGCTGGCGGACGACCTCTGCGATGGTGCGGGCTTCACCTGCGTCGTCCCGCTCGGCCCTGGCCTGCGCAGCCAGTTGGATGTGTTCAACACGCAGGCACAGGCTCTTCAGGGCCATGCGCCGGTCGAGGATTCCACACGGTCTGTCACCCGCTCAGCGCTGCTGCATCTTCGCGCCCTGCAGGCGCTCGACGGCGCGCAAGCCGGCGCGTCACACCGCGAGATTGCCCAAGCGCTATTCGGTCTCGAGGCCGTGATGCGCTGGCACGCCGATGGCGAACTGCGCGCTCAGGTCCGGCACCTGCTGCGGCGGGCCGAGGCGTACATGGGGGGTGGCTATCTGAGTCTCGCGGGCATACGGCGCACCGCAGCCGAGTCCCCCGGAGACGAATCGATGCGCTGAATATCTCCCTGCGCAAAAGGGCCCTTACTCCCGAGACTGTCTCCATTGGGCTGCGAATGGTTCGCGGCCCCGCGACAACGATGGAGGCCCTTATGGCAAGTGCCAGTTCCTTGTTTCCCGCCCGCGCTGCGGCGGCTGCGCCGCGGCCCCTTGCGGTGCCCGCCGCACCGGCCAACCCCGAGTTCCTGACCACGGATGAGGCCGGCGCTTTCCTGCGCCTGTCGCCGCGCACGCTCGAAAAGCACCGTGTGCTGGGCGGTGGCCCGCGCTTTCGGAAATTCGGTGCGCGCGTGGTCTACGCCGTCGAGGATCTGCGGGCCTGGGCGAACAGTCGGGCATATGAAATGACCTCCGATCCAGGCTACGTGCAGCGCGATTCCGTCCGCTGATTGATGCAGGGCAGGGAGGCTCCGCATGTCGAAGCGCCCAAGCGAACGCGAACAGCTGTCGCTGTTCCGCGCGCTCCCGGGCGCTGATTTGGCGCTGCGCGACTCGCAGGACCTGATGGCCTATCCGTTCTTCTCGCTCGCCAAGTCGCCGCGCACCGTGCCGATCCGCTTCGAAGCCGGCGGTGTCTCGCTGACCGTCGAAGGGGTACCAGAGCACGGTATCGCCACGATCTGGGATGCGGACGTGCTGATCTGGGCCGCGAGCCAGATCGTTCAGGCCAAGAAGGAAGGCATCACGCCTTCGCGCCTGATGGTCGCCACGCCCTACGAGATCCTGCGCTTCGCGCAGCGCGGCACCGGCCGCAGCGACTACCTGGCGCTGCGCGCCGCGCTGGACCGGCTGCAGTCCACCACCGTCGCGACCACACTGCGCCAGCGGGAGCGTCCGAACGGCGCGATGCGCGTGCACCGCTTCTCCTGGATCAACGAATGGAAGGAGTACATCCGCTCCGACGGACACGCCGACGGCATCGAGCTGATCCTGGCCGACTGGTTCTTCTCGGGCGTGATGGACGAAGCCCTGGTGCTCACGCTCGATCCCACGTACTTCCGGCTTTCCGGCGGCATCGAGCGCTGGCTGTATCGGCTGGTGCGCAAGCACGGCGGGCGGCAGCCCGGCGGCTGGCGCTTCGCGATGCGCCACCTGCACCTGAAGTCCGGAAGCCTGCAGCGCCATTCCGACTTCGCGCTGCAGGTGCGCCATCTGGTGCGGCGCCAGGCGGTGCCGGGCTACCGGCTGTCCATCGAGCGCAGTGGCGGCATGGAGTGGTTGGCTTTCCGGCCGATGCCGGGCGAACCGTTTCAAACCGACTTATCCACAGTTTCTGTTGAGGAACCTGTGGATGACGTGGGGATGGGCTCGGTGGATCGCCCGCACGACGCTCGGTGGATCACCCGCAGAAACATCGGTGGATCGCCCGCACCGATCGGGCCGGAGGCCGCGCCCGACAACGGTTTCGGGACTCCCTAAACATCTAAAGGGATACATAGATGGAAGTCACGCGCGCGCGAGCCGAAGCTGCTCAAACAACGGGCAGTGCTTCTGCCGAGGCAGCCCAAGCAGACCAAACAGCCGAGAACCGCTCGCCAGGCCGTGGGCCTCGGCCGGGCAAGGTCGTCGCGCTGTTGAACCAGAAGGGCGGCGCAGGCAAGACAACGCTCGCTACGCATCTGGCCGGCGAGCTGGCGATGCAGGGAAGCCGCGTCACGCTGCTCGATGCCGATCCGCAAGGCTCGGCATTGGACTGGGCGCAGCGGCGGCTCCAGAGCGGTCAGCAGCGGCTGTACGGGGTCTTCGGGCTCGCGAGGGACTCGCTGCACCAAGAGGCGCCGCAGATCGCCTCGCAGGCCGACTATGTGGTCATCGATGGCCCGCCCCGGGTCGCGGCCCTCGCGCGCTCCGCATTGCTGGCCGCTGACCTCGTGCTGATCCCAGTGCAGCCCAGCGCCTACGACGTGTGGGCCAGCCACGAGATGGTGCAACTCGTGATCGAAGCGAGGGTGTTTCGGCCGCAACTGCGCGCGGCCTTCGTAGTCAACCGGCGCGTGGTGGGGACGGTCATCGGCCGCGAGGCGCGCGCGGCATTGGCCGATCAGCCGTTCGCCGCCTTGCGCGCTGAAATCTCGCAGCGCATCGTGTTCGCCGACAGTGTCGCTGCCGGTCGACTCGCCTGCGAAGCGGCGCCGACGTGCGCCGCGGCGCGCGAGATCGCTGCGTTGGCGCAGGCCGTGCGGGAGATGCTGCGATGACGTCGCGAGGGACATCCGCATCGCCGAAGCGCTCGCCGATCGGCCGCAGGCCGGCTGCGGATGCTGCGTCGGCCTGGGTGCGACGGGCCGACGAGCCGACGGCCGCGGGCTCGGCGTCGATTTACACCGCGCGCTTGACCATCGACGTGACGCCGGTGCTGCGAGGTCACATCAAGGTCGTCGCGTTCAAGCGCGGCCTCACCGCGGCCGAGATGCTGCGCGAACTGCTGGAGCGCGAGTACGGCGGAGGTGAATCGTGATGCAGCCGCAGCCGCTTTCTACGCGGCCCTCGTCCCCAGCCGTCGTGTCTCCGGGGATCACTCGCGGGCCCATCCCCATGCGGGTGTCTCTGGCCTTCGTCGAGCATCGCGTGAACGTCTGGCTGCGCTTCGGTCGGCCAGCGCGCGAGACCATTCTGGATCGCTGGCGGCGCGTCGCGATCTTCGAGCCGGATGCGGTCTGCTGCCGTGTCAAGTGGATTGGCAACGACTATGGCACGGCGCTCTGGCAGCTGATGGTGCTGCAGGCGCCGATGCCGTCTGATGACGCACAGCGCGTTGGCGGCGTGCAACCGGGCGCGCGCATTCTGCTGCGCGCCGATGGCGAGGCCCAGGTCAAGGCCGTGCTTGCGGCAATTGACGCGATCGAAGCCTCGAGCATTGACCCGTGCGCGGCGGCCATCACGTACTGGCGCACGGTCGGTAACCGGCTGGCAGCACGTCAGCCGCTGCCGGCTTACACAGCCGAACGGCACGCGGCACATCTGGCGCGCGGGGCGCTGCGATGACGCCACGTGTGCTCTTCGCCTGCATGGCTGTCAGCCTGGCTGCGCTGTGTGCGCCCGCCGTCGTGCCGATGGCGACACGCGACTGCGTGTTCATCGTTTACAACCCGAGCGACAGCGTACCGCGCGGCTGGTACCGCATCGGCCGCATGGAGAACGCAGACTCGCTGCACGTCGGCAGCATCGTGCTGGCATGGCTTCCGGCCGACGTGGCCGCCTTCGCGGCACAGCGCGGCTACCTGCCGGGCGGCGTGCCGATCCTCAAGCGCATTGGCGCCCTTGCGCCGCAATCGGTGTGTGTTCGGAACCAGCTTGTGCAGATCGACGGCACCGTGGTGGTGAGCGTACGGACGCAAGACGGCGCGTTTCGCCCATTGCAAGCTTGGACGCAGTGCCGTGCCCTCGCGGTGGGCGAGTTGTTCCTGCTGGGCGACACGAACCCGGCGTCCTTCGACAGCCGGTATTTCGGGCCCATCTCCGCTTCGGCTGTGCTCGGCGTCGCGCGGCCCTTGTGGACATGGAGTGCGCCATGAACTTCGCGGCTTCCTGCGACCGAGCATGCCGTCGAACTGCAGCCGGACGCGTGTCCGTGCTGCGCCGGATCGTGCAGAGGGTCCGCCGCCAGCGTGCAGCGCGAGCTGCACCGCCGCTGCCCCTCGGGCCGCGTTGCGCACCCCGTGCGCGGCTGGCGGCAGGTCGGAGCCGGGAGCGAATGCGGGAGGCGAAGACGGAGGGCCAGATAAAAGGGGTGGCACGCCGCCACCCACAAAGTCAGTCTGCACGTGGGTTGGGCGCGGCACGGCACCTCTCGGTGCCGGTGCCGCGCCGATGCGCAACGCCACGTCACTGCGGCCGTGCGCGCGTGCCGCTTGCGATCCCTTGCGCGTCATTGCGCCGGAGTGCCCGCCTTGGCTTCGCGTAAGGACCCGGATGGCGAGCGCTTTCGTATCCGACCAGCGGCTCCGAAGTCCCGCGCAGGACCGCGCCCGGAGCGCTTCGTGTCCCGGGTGCTCAGGGAAGTCTCGAAGGAAGGCGCCAAGGCGTCCGGCAAACGCGGAGGGCGACCCGCGTCGACCTTTGGGCGAGGCCGCGTCGCGGCAGGTATGGCAGTCGATCGCCTGGGCGCACATGCTCGGCGCGTCGTCATCAAGGCCCGCTTCGTGGTGCTCCGGAAAGCCGGTGCGAACTCGGTATCCGCCCACCTGCGCTACATCGAGCGCGATGGGGTGACACGCGATGGGCAGCGAGGCCAGGCCTACGGGCCCGACACCGATGCCGCCGACCTCCAAGCCTTCGAAGAGAGGGGAAGGGCAGATCGCCACCAGTTCCGCTTCATCGTCTCGGCCGAGGATGCGATCGACCTGGAAGACCTGCACGGCTTCACCCGGCAACTGATGCAGCGCATAGCGGTCGATCTGGAAACGCCGCTGGACTGGGTGGCCGTCGATCACTGGGACACCGATAACCCGCATACCCACATCGTCCTGAACGGCCGCACCGGCGGCAAGGAGGATCTGGTGATCGCGCCGGACTACTTGGCGCATGGAATGCGCATGCGCGCCAGCGAGATCGCGACCGAATGGCTTGGGCCACGTACTGAGTTGGAAATGCGGCAAAGCCTGCAGCGCGAAGTTGAGCAGCAACGGCTCACCGGCCTGGACCGGGCCTTGCTACGCCAGGCCGTGGCGAATACCGTTGATTTGACAGGCCGGCCCCAGGACCGGCAACGCCAGAACCTGCTGCGGGCGCGGCTGCAGCGGCTCGAAGCCATGGCGCTGGTTGAGCGGCTCGACGCGAACCGATGGCGGCTGGCGCCAGACATGGCGCGCACATTGACCGCGTTGGGTGAGCGCGAGGAGGTGCTGAACGTCATGCGCGGGGCCCTCAACGGCCAGCAGCGCGAATGTGTCCTGGATGGCGCTTCGGTAACTCCGGTCATGGGCCGCATCGCGGGCAAGGGGCTGGCGGACGAACTGCACGACCGGGGCTACCTGGTGGTCGATGGCATCGACGGCCGGGCGCACTACCTAAAACTATCGGCCGGTGCCGATCTGTCGGCGTTGCCGGTGGGCGGCATCGTGGAAGCAAAGCCGCCGGGGCGGGAGCGGGCCGTGGACCGCTCCATTGCGGCCATCGCCCAGGATGGCATCTACAGGACCGCCGACCATCTGGCCCGACTAGAGCAGGCGGCAGACCGCGATCCGCAGGCCACGGTCGATATCCACGTGCGCCGGCTCGAGGCGCTGCGCCGCAGCGGTGTGGTGGCGCGCGTGGCCGATGGCGTGTGGCAGGTGCCGCCGGACCTGGTGCAGAAAGCTCAGCAGTATGACGCGCAGAGAGGCACGAGTCCGACCATCGAATTGCGCTCGCACCTGCCCATCGACCAGCAGGTGCGCGCCATCGGTGCGACCTGGCTGGACAGGCAATTGATCGGGGAGGGCGGCGGGCTGGCAGCGCAGGGCTTTGGCGCGCGAGCACGCGATGCGATGCGCGGGCGCGCGGACTTTCTCGTAGAGCAGGGATTGGCCGAACGCCGAGGCCAACGCATGGTGCTCGCGCGCAACCTGCTCGCCACCTTGCGCGACCGCGAATTGGCGACTGCCGGGAAGTCTCTTCAAGACCAGACCGGCAAGACCTATCGATCGATGCAGGAGGGGGTGCGCGCCAGCGGCGTCTACCGCCGTTCCATCCAGCTCGCAAGTGGTCGCTTCGCCATGCTCGACGACGGCATGGGGTTCAGCTTGGTGCCGTGGAAGCCGATGATCGAGCATCGCTTAGGGCAGTCGCTTTCAGCGACAGTGCGGAACCATACTGTGCGATGGGAGTTGGGTCGGCAACGCTCGGTGGATGCTTGAAAAGCGTTCAAAGAACCACCGCAGCGGCAATGTGCTGTTCAAGAACAAACTGCGCCTGCCTGAGTCGGCACAGGTTGGTCAGATGCGCCTGTTGCGAGCCAAACAACGCCGAGTGCGGACGCCGTGCCATACCCACCGGGTGTGCCTCGCGACGCTTCGTTTCCGTATGTGATGCGGCGGCTCTCGATTCGTCGCATGAAGGGCGGCTGTCGGCAAGGGCTCAGCACGGTGTATGCCTGTCCGACAGGTGTCCATGATTCCGGACATTCGAGGCAACGCCATGTCCATGGAACTGGACACGGGTGCTGCATTCTTCGTATTCTCCAGACCCTGCTCGGAGGCACCGCTCTTGGCTGTGTCATGGGAGTCGGCATGGCACGGGGTTTGCACTTGGTAGCTTGCCTATTCCATTAACGCAGACAACAGCGAACAATCGGCCAGCCTCGCATGCCCGCTGTTGTTCCAACCGCGCAGTGATCTGCTGCTCTTGGGCAGCGAAGGCATCCTTTCCAAGCACGACAACGGAGACTTGCATGAGACCACTCTGCGCGCGCGAAGCTCGTTCGCCTGACGGGCGAGCTTGCCGCCGGTTCTGGAAGCAGCGATGGACCCATCGGCCACGCCAGCGTTTTGGGCGAATTGATCGCCAACTCGCTCTTCTGCCGTTGCCAGGCCCTTGTGAGCACCGGTGCGGGACAGTCCTTTAACGCCGCACGAGTTCTGGGATGGCCATCAGCAACAGTGTCGTAAGTCGCTACCTCGCGATCTCGCTGGTGGCGGGAATCGTGCCCACGCTCGCAGTGGGCCTGCTGTACGACCGGTATGCACAGGCGCTGATCGACGAGTTGGTTGGCGAGCGGCTGTCGGTCCAGCTCACGGCAATGTCAAAGCGCCTGGAGTCGTTTCTCGACGGACGTCGCTATCAGGTGGAAACCCTGGCCAGCCACCCCGCCATGACCGCCTTGCTGCGCGCCGAAATCAACAACGCCAGCGAGGAGGCGCATGGGCTGCTGCAGCTGGAGGCCGACCTGCCGGACCTTTACGGCATCCTGCTGCTGGAAGACGGCGCCCGCCTGCGCCATTTTGTGCCCGGGCAGGCTGCCGCCGGTCCGCCCTACTGGAGCGAGCAACCGTTCTCGATTGCCTCGCTGCCGGTCACGCGCTTCGACAGCAACGAGGTGGTCGGGCCAGCCGCCCCGGGCGACGGCCTCGCCGGCTGGTTCCTGGTGCGCCATCCACTGCCAGCTGCTGAGGGCCAGCGGCGGGTCGACATTGCGCTGCACGTACGCTTCTCCTCGCTGACTGAACTGATGGGAGGGCCTTCGGTGGCCGGCATCGTGCAGCCGGTCCTGAAAACGCCGGCCGGCTATTTCAACGACGTCGGCGTGCGCGTCACCCCCGCTGAGCGCATGATCGCGGGCCCGGAGGTGTTGCCCGGCTGGCAACCGATGCTGCAGATCGAGCCCTCGGCGCTGCTCAGCCGTTTCGAGAATGCGCGGCGTGTGCTGCTGGTGGTGGTGCTCGGCACCGCCAGCGTCCTGGTGTTCCTTTTCTACCAGCTCGCGCGCAACCTGCAGGGCCGCGTGGCACGGCTTGTGAGCGGAGTCGAAGCCATCGCGTCCGGCCAACTGAGCCACCGCATACAGGAGCAGGGGCGCGATGAGATCTCGGCTGTTTCGCGCGCCTTCAACACGATGGCCGAGGGTCTTGCCAACACGTTCGCGCGATTGGCACGCGCGCAGCGGCTCGCTTCGCTTGGCGAATTTGCCACCGGCATTGCGCATGAGGTGCGCAACCCGTTGTCCGCCATCAAGACGACGGTGCAGGCTCTCGCTCGGCGTGAGGCCGATCCGCGTCGGCACCAGCTTCTGCAGGACGTGGAGACCGAGGTCACCCGGCTCACCCGCGTGGTGAGCGACCTCTCGGATTTTGGCAAGCCGCGCCCTCCGGAGCCTGCTGTGGCGCCGGTGCGCGAGATTTTCCGCCGGGTCGATGGTCTGGTGAAGGCCGAACTGAAGGTGCAGCGCCTGTCACTCGCGATCCAGGGCGACTCCGAGTTGCGCCTGTGGGTCGACGCCGACCATCTGATCCAGATCATGCTGAACCTGGTGCTCAACGCGATCCAGGCCACGCCGCCGGGAGGCCTGATCACACTGCGCGCGGCGCGCGCCAGCGACGGGTTCGGCGTGCTCGAGGTCCGCGATACGGGTCGCGGGGTGCCGTCCGAGGCGCTCGCGAAGCTGAGCGACCCGTTCTTCACGACGCGACCGAAGGGCATGGGCCTGGGCCTCAGCATTTCCCGACAATTGGCCGAGTTGAATAACTGCACTCTCACGATCGAGAGCGAGGTGGGCGCGGGCACGGTGGTCACGCTGCGCGTGCCGATGCCGCAAGAGGAGACATAGGTTTTGAAACAGGTGCTCGTGATAGACGACGAACCCGGCGTGCTGAAGGCACTGGTGTTCGCGCTGGAAGAGGAGGGATTTGGCGTCGCGACCGCGGTGGACGGCGCCGGCGGATTGGATGCTGCCTGTCGAGGCGCGCCCGACATCGTGTTGCTCGACGTGAACCTGCCGGACATGAGCGGGCTGGACGTGCTCGCGCGGCTCGCCACGGATCGACCCGGGCTGCCCGTGATCATGATCTCCGCAACGAGCGACACGCGGCTGGCCGTGAAGGCGGTGAAGGCCGGTGCAGCGGACTATGTAACCAAGCCGTTCGAACTCGATGAATTGCTCTACACGATCCGCGGCGCGCTGCAAAAGGCGCGCATGGCCAGTGAGATCGACTACCGCCGGCAAGCATCGACCGCTCACGACGGCGTGATCGGTACCAGTACACAGGTTCGTGCGCTAGCGGCGACCATCAGCCGCATTGCGGCGAGCCAGGCCAAGCGTGTGTTGGTGCTGGGCGAGTCCGGCACCGGCAAGGCGCTGGTGGCGCGCGCCATCCACACAGCGAGCGCACGCAGTGGAGGGCCCTTCGTCGAAGTGAACTGCGCCTCGCTGCCGGAGCAACTGATCGAGGCGGAGCTGTTCGGTGCGGAGAAGGGTTCTTATACGGGAGCGACGCAGCGGCGCGTGGGGCTGGTCGCGCTGGCGGACGGCGGCACGCTGTTCCTGGACGAGATCGGGGAGCTGCCACTGGCGCTGCAGGCCAAGCTGCTGCACTTCCTGGAAGACGGTCAGTACCGCCCAGTGGGTGGTACTCGTGGCATGACCGCCGACGTTCGGGTTGTTGCCGCAACCAACCGCGACCTGGCGTCCGAGGCTTCGCGGGGCCGCTTCCGCGATGACCTGTACTACAGGTTGAACGTGCTGCCGATCGCCGTGCCGAGCCTGCGGGAGCGCGATGATGACGTGCTGGTACTGGCAGATCATTTCGCCACGCGCTATGCCAAGTCCGAACGTTGCGAGCCGATCCGCTTCTCGCCCGACGCGCGAGCCTGCCTGATGGCCTACACATGGCCCGGCAACGTGCGCGAGCTGAAGAACCTCATCGAGCGTCTCACCATCCTTCATCCGGGCAGCGTGATCGAGCGCTCGCAACTGCCCTCCGATCTGGACAGTGGGGAGGTGGGTTCGGACGCCATCGAGCAGAAGCTGGCCGTCGAGGAGGAGAAGCTGTTGCGTGATGCCCTGGCCCGCGCGCAGGGCCATCGTGGCAGGGCCGCGGAGCTGCTGGGTATCTCACGGCACGCGCTGCTGCGCCGGCTGCAGCGGCTCGGGATCGATGGGGAGTGCCGCCCGTGAGGATTCGTGATCTGCTTCGCTGCGCCGCCGCACTGGTGATGGCCTGCCTGGCTGCAGCCGGCGCCCACGCTCGCGTAGAACTGGGGGTACCTGTTGGGCAGGCCGATATCACCATTGGCTGCCTCTACCCGCTGGCGGGCCGGGCCGCGATCTACGGCCGCGACAGCATCGCGGCGATCAAGCTGGCGCTCGCCGAGTTGGATGCTGAGCCCATGCGCGACTGGCGCCCGCGCCTGCGAGTGATCGTAGAGGACGATCGCTCCAAAGCGGCCTATGGCGTTCGGCTGGCCAGCCAGTTCATCGATCACGATAAGGCGCAGTTCCTCTGCGGGGTGGTGAGCTCCGGTGTAGCGCAGGCGGTGAGCCGGCTGTCGCGGGCGCGCAAGGTGATCTTCGTCGGCACCGATCACGCTTCCTCGCGGCTCACGATCGAAGACTTTCACCGCTACTATTTTCGAGTTTCGAACGACACCTACACGTCAATGGCGGCGGGCGCGAAGTACCTTGCCGAGCAGCAGCGCGAGCGTGGTTGGAAGCGGCTGGCATTCCTGGGACCGGACTACGACTATGGTCACGTCATGTGGGCCGACCTGCAACGCAGCCTATCGGCCAGCGGCGCGAACTATGAGGTCGTTGCACAACTCTGGCCCAAGCTCTATGAACCCGACTATTCGGCGTACCTGACGGCCCTGATGCGCTCGCGGCCGGACGTGATCGTGACAGGCCTTTGGGGAGGCGACTTCCTCGCCTTTCTTGCGCAGGCCCACTCCAGTGAACTGCTCGGCAAGATGCCCATGGCCAACTTTGATGCGGGCGGCAACTACGACGTGCTGATGGCGCTGGGCGACCAGGCGCCGCCCAATCTCGTGCTCTCCGCGCGCCATCACAACAACTGGCCCGACACGCCGCGCAATCGCAAGTTCATGGCCGACTTTTTTGCGGCGGAGGGGCGCTATCCGACTTATGCGGCAGAGGGCGCCTATGCCGGGATCCTGGCCATTGCGCGCGCGGTAGGCAAGGCAGGCAAGCCATTCGACGTCGAGAAGGTGGTGGGAGCGCTGGAGGGGCTCTGTCTGGAATTGCCGGAGGATCCGCCCGGGTTTGCCTCGTGCATCGACCGCGAAACGCACCAGATCGCGCAAGCACAGGCGATCGGAGAGGTTGTGGTCGACACCCGGTTTCCGCCTGCCCGGGTGATGTTGGGCAAGTGGCGGGTCTACCCTGCGGAGCAACTGCGCCCATCGCCGGAGCTTGTGCGGGAGCGCAGGCGGGCCGTGGGGGCGCCGTAGGCAACGCACCGTCACATCCGCAAAGACCGCGGGGCGGGATCCGCATGCGCGGTTTCCGCGCGCGCCGACCGCCGCAATGCGCGGAATCCGCGCAATACATCTTCGCGAACTACGCCCAAGTCCTTGATTCACAAGGCTTTCACGGGGTGGCACGCTCCTCGCAATATTCCTCGTGAGCAACACAACTCACAAGGAGACAACGTGACCCTGAAGTTCCCTCTCACGCGCCTGGCTTGCAGCTTCGCGCTCGTCACTGCCGGCGCCGCCTTCGCGCTGCCGGCCGCCGCCGCCGACAACGGCAAGTTCCGGATCGGCGTGGCGACCTTCCTGTCAGGCGCCGCCGCAGGCCCTTTCGGCGTGCCAGCGGCCAATGCAGCCAAGCTCGTGGTCGACGCGCTCAACAAGGGCGCTTTGCCCGCGCCCTACAACACCAAAGGCATCAGCGGCGTCGAGATCGAGGTGGTGTTGATCGATGAGAACGGCGGCGCCACCAAACAGGTGGAGGAATACCGCAACCTTGTGCAGCGCCAGAAGGTCGACGTGGTGATTGGCTACATCTCCTCTGGTGACTGCCTCGCGATTGCTCCGGTGGCCGAGGAGCTCAAGACCCCTACGGTGTTCTTCGACTGCGGGACCTCGCGCCTGTTCAGCGAGACGCTGAAGAACCCGAAATACGTGTTTCGCACTGGCCTCGATGCCGTGGTCGACAACGTCGCCGCTGCCCGTTACATCGTGGAGACGAAGCCGAACGTGAAATCGGTTGGCAGCATCCAGCAGAACTATGCCTGGGGGCAGGATGCCTGGGTCGACTTCAGCCTTGCTTTGAAGCAGCTCAAGCCGGACATCAAGGTCGTTTCCGAGCAGTGGCCGAAGCTGGGGCAGGGCCAGTATGGCGCCGAGATCTCCGCGTTGTCCGTGAGCAACCCCGACCTGATCCACTCCAGCTTTTGGGGGGGCGACATGGAGGCGCTGGTGCTGCAGGGCGGCGCGCGCGGCCTGTTCGACAAGCGTGTGACGCTGCTCACGGCGGGCGAGACCGGCTTTGGGCATTTCAAGGACCAAGCGCCCAACGGCACGATCGTCGGCGGCCGCGGCCCGTTCGGCGCTTTCGCGCCGAAGAACGCGCTTTCCGACTGGTTGCGCACAACCTACAACGCCGCGCACAAAGAGCAGCCGACCTACCCAGCGTTCAAGATGATGCAGGCGATCCTCGGCGTGAAGGCGGCGGCGGAGAAGGCGGGCAAGCCCGGAACCATGCCGACGCAAGAGCAGGTGCTCGCGGGTCTCAAGGGCCTCACGTTCGAATCACCCAGCGGCACGGTGCGCATGAGCCGCGCCGGCGGCCATCAGGCTGTACAGGGTGTCGCCTACGGCGAGTACCACTATGACCCGAAGACCCGCAAGGCCAGCATCACCAATGTGAAGGACTACCCCGGCGAGTGCCTGATGCCCCCCGATGGCACGAGCCATGCCGACTGGATCAAGGCCGGCTTTCCGGGTGCCAAGTGCAGCCCGACACCGCCAAAGGAGCGCACCTCGTGAGCACCTTGCTGGCCATTGTCATCGACGGCGCCATCTACGCTTCGTGGCTGTTCCTCGTGGCTGCTGGCCTGACCGTGATCTACGGGGTGATGCGCATCCTCAACATGGCACACGGCAGCTTCTACGCGATCGGCGCCTATTGCGCCGCCTCGCTCACTGGCTGGTACTTCTCCGGCGAGTCTGGGGCCAGTCCGTACTGGAGCTACCTGCTGCTGTTCGGCTGCGCAATTGTCGGCGGCCTGGTTGTGGGCGTGCTGGTGGAGCAGGGGCTGCTGCGACACCTGCGTGGCCGCGATGAGATCCTGATGGTGATCGTCACGTATGCGCTGCTGCTGATCCTTGAGGACGTGGTGAAGCTGGTGTGGGGCGTCAACCCCTACCTGGCGTACCAGCCCTACCGTCTGCTTGGGCAGAGCTCGATCACGGGTTCGCTGCGCTTCGCCAACTACGACCTTGCACTGGTGGCGATCTCGCTCGTGGTCGGCGCCGCTGCATGGTGGGCGCTCAACCGTACCGACAAGGGGCGCATGTTGCGCGCGGTGATCCACGACCGCGAGATCGCCACAGCAATGGGGGTGAACGTCAACCTGATGTTCGCCATCACGTTCGCGATCGGCTCCATGCTCGGTGCGCTTGCCGGGGCGCTCACTGCACCGGCCATTTCCGTCACACCGGGCATCGGTGTCGAGGTGATCGTACTGGCGTTCGCCGTGGTGGTGGTGGGCGGCCTGGGCAGCGTCGGCGGCGCCGCCGTCGGCGCGGTGCTGGTCGGTCTCGCCCGTTCCTTCGCTGTCCATCTGGCGCCGCAAATCGAGTTGTTCGTGATCTACGGCGTGATGTTCCTGGTACTCGCATTCCGGCCGCAGGGCCTCTTCGGCCAACTGCAGCCTCGAAAGATCTAAATGAAATTCAAGTCCGAACTTGGGCTGCCGCTGGCGGCCGGGTCGATTGCCGCCCTCGGCTGGGCGGGGCCCGACTGGTTGAGCTTCCTGCTCACCCTGGCCTTTGCCAAAGGCCTGGTGGTTCTCGGGGTGGTGCTGCAAATGCGCGCCGGCCTCGTCTCCTTCGGTCAGGCGCTGTACTACTGCATCGGCGGCTACGCTGCCGGCTTGGCCGCCAAGCACCTGGGCATCCAGGATGCCTTCGTGCTGCTGGCGCTGGGTGTGGTGGCCTCGCTGATGATGGCCGCGCTGTGCGGCATCATGGTGGCGCGCTACCGCGACATCTTCTACGCCATGCTTTCGATGGCGTTGTCGATGATTGTCTACGGCATGCTGGTGAAGTCCAGCGCGCTCGGCTCCACCGACGGCTTCAACGTCGCGAACCCGAGTTACCTTGGCTTCCAGCCGGATCCATCGCAGGCCAAACGCGTTGCCTTCCTGGTCACGTTGGTGATCGCGCTCGTTGCGGCCCTGGTCTGCCACCGCGTGTTGCGCTCGCGGTTTGGCAGGCTCTCGGAGGCAGTGCGCGAGAACGAGATCCGGGTTGACTTCCTCGGCATCTCGCCGTTCGGGCTTGTCTACCTGAACTACTGCGGCGCGGCGGTGCTGTCGGCGCTCGGCGGCGGTCTGATCGCGATCGCCACCGGCCACGTGGATCCCGACATGGCGTTCTGGGCGACTTCGGGCGAGTTCGTCTTCATGGCCCTGCTCGGCGGAACGGCGCATGTGGCGGCGCCGTTCGTCGCAGCCATTGTGTTCTCCGCGGTGCGCACCTTCGCCATTCAGGAGGCGCCGCACCTGTGGCAGCTCACGCTGGGCAGTGTCCTGCTGGCACTGATCCTTTTCTTGCCCAAAGGCTTGTGGAGCCTGGTGTCCCGTAGGCGTGCCGCAGTGGCTGCGGAGATTCCGTCCGTGACCAAGGAGGTGTCCCCATGAGTGTGCTCGAAACGCGCCAGCTCACCCGCACCTTCGGTGCCGTGGTCGCTGCCAATTCGTTGAACGTGACCATCCAGCGCGGCGAAATCGTCGGAGTGATCGGTTCCAACGGCGCCGGAAAGACCACGTTCATCAACATGGTGACCGGGTACCTGCCGGCCACCTCGGGCGACATTCTGTACGAGGGCACCTCTGTGCTTGGGATGAAGCCGCGCCAGATCACCCGCCTCGGGCTGGCCCGCTCGTTCCAGGTCGCGCAGTTGTTCCCCCAGCTCACCGTGCTGGACAACGTGCTGATGGCGCTGGCGGCCGCCCACGAAGCGCAGCCCTCCATGCTGCGGCACTTCGAAACTGCGGAGGCGGTGAGCGAGGCCCGCCGCATCCTGCAGGCTTTTGGCGTGGCGCACTACGCCGACAGCGAGGCCAGTGCCGTGCCGCAGGGCGCGCGCAAGCTGGTCGACATCGCGATGGCCCTGGTCTCCAAGCCGCGCATGCTGCTGCTGGACGAGCCCACCAGTGGCGTGAGCGCCGACGAGAAATTCCCCTTGATGGATGCCGTGATGGCCGCCGTGAGGCAAAGCGGCGTGACGGTGCTGTTCGTGGAGCACGATATGGAAGTGGTGGAGCGCTACGTCTCGCGCATCCTGGCGTTCTACAGCGGGGAGATCATCGCCGACGGGCCGCCGGCTGCGGTACTTGGCAACCCGCGCGTGCAGGAGTTGGTGGTAGGCAAGCGGGCTCCGGCACGCGAGGAGGCATTCGCATGACTGAGCTCGCCCTCGACATCCAGGAATTAGACGTCGCCATCGCCGGCACACCCATCCTGCGCAAGGTCACGCTGCAGTTGCCGCAGGGCAGCATGGCCGGGCTGATCGGCCGCAACGGCGCCGGCAAGACAACGCTGATGCGCGCGGTGATGGGACTGTTGCCCTCACGTTCGGCGACGCTGGCGTGCACCGGCGAGTCGATGGCGGAATTGCCAGCGCACACCCGCGCCGAGCACGGCATCAGCTACTTGCCGGAAGACCGGCGGCTGATTCCTTCGCTCACCGTCGAAGAAAACATCCTGCTGCCGGCTTGGGCCAACGGCCTGGGCGACGCAAGACAACGCCTCGCATGGATCTACGAGCTGATTCCCGAACTGCTCGAGCACCGCGAGCGCAAGGCGCTGCAGCTCAGCGGCGGCCAGCAGAAGCTGGTGGCGTTGGCGCGTGCGCTGATGCCGGGACGCAAGCTGCTGCTGCTGGACGAACCCTTCGAGGGCGTCGCACCGGTGTTGTCGCGGCGCCTGACGGAGGTGATCGCGAAGCTGCGCACCGAGGGCCTGACGGTCCTGCTGAGCGAATCGGATGACAAGCACTCGGCCGACTTGGTTGATCGCATCTTCCGTATCGAGCGCGGCGTCGTCCGCGAGAGTTCTGCAACCCACTAGAGGAGACTGTAATGTCGATATCTGCAATGACCCGCCTCGCGGCGGCGCTCGCCCTGGTCACGCTTGCTGCCGGCACATCGGCGCAAGAATGGTGCCGTTCGAAATACGGTCCGGCCGACGAGGTCGGTGCGGCCAACCTGCTGACTCCGCAATTGGCGCTGGAGGCCGCAAAGCTGGTGAAGACCGGCAAGACCTACCGGCTGGGAGTCGAGACCAACTCCAAGACGCCGGCTTTCGGCCCGCGCAGCTGGGCGTTGGCGATCAACCAGCCAGGGCAGGTCGGCGGCGTCGGTCTGGGCCCGACCAAGACCAACTACAACGACGACATCTACATGGGCTACGTCGGCACGGGCTCGCAGATCGATGGCCTCGGTCACATCGGCGTCGACAACGTCTACTACAACTGCCACAAGAACAGCGAGTTCGTACAGGCCAACGGCCTGAGCAAGCTGGGGGTCGAGAAGCTGCCGCCCTTCGTCACACGCGGCGTCGTGCTGGACATGACGGCGTACTTCGGCCAGAACCCGGTGCCGGAGGGCACGGCGTTCAACCGCAAAGAGATCGACGAGCAAGCGCGGCGCCAGGGGGTCGAGATCCGAAAGGGCGACATCGTGCTGTTCCACACCGGCTGGCTGCAGCTGGTGGGCAAGGACGACAAGCGCTACATCTCCGCCGAACCGGGCCTGGGCAAAGAAGGTGCCGAGTACCTCGCGAGTAAGCAGGTGGTGGCGGTCGGCGCAGACACCTGGGCCCTGGAAGTGATCCCCGCCGAGAAGGGTGCGGGGGTGTTCGAGGTACACCAGATCCTGATTCCAAAGCACGGCATCTACATCCTCGAGAACATCGACACCACCGAACTGGTCAAGGACAAGGGCTGGGAGTTCATGTTCGTGCTCGGCGTGTCGCGCATGACCGGGGGCGTGCAGGGCATCATCAATCCGACCGCCATCCGCTAAGCAGTCGCCGGCACCATGTGACAGCGGGCTGCTCAAACACCACGTCTTCATCGGTGACAGTGGATCGCAGACGACGGGCGGCATGCTGGATGTGCGCAACCCGCCGGATGGCGACGAGCGTGTGTCAGCGTTCCGCCGTGTGCGACCCGGCGGCCCAAGCCGACGCGCCGACTGACTCAAATGGTGGCTGAACTGGGGCGCGACGGCCTGGCCGTACTGCTCCGCAATCGGACGACAAGCATTCGCCAGACCTGAAGGGCCAGGTCTGGCGCACTGAACGCGGCGTGGCGCACGCTGCCTGACAAGAGAACCCATATGACCGGATTCAATTTCGAAACCACGCCGCGCATCGTCTGCGAGCAGGGCGGCTCTGGCCGCCTAGCCGAATTCGCCCGCGGGCTCGGCGTGCGCCACTTCTTCCTCATCACTGACCAACCCTTGCTGCAGGCCGGTCTGCTGGCGCCTGCGCTGGCAAGCCTAAGGGTCGCCGGAATCACCACTACCGTTTATTCGGACGTGCTGCCCGATCCGCCCGAGGAGCGGGTACTCGCCGCGGTCCGGGCCGCCCGCGAAGCGGGCGCCGATGGCGTCGTGGGCTTTGGCGGCGGCAGTTCGATGGACACCGCCAAGCTCGTGGCCCTGCTGGCGCGCACGCCGGCGGCGCTGCAGGACATCTACGGTATCGGCCTGGCGCAGGGGCCGCGCCTGCCGCTCGTGCAAGTGCCGACCACCGCCGGCACAGGATCGGAAGTGACGCCCATCGCGATCGTCACCACCCCGACTTCCGAGAAGAAGGGCGTGGTCTCTCCCTTGCTCTATCCAGACTTCGCGCTGCTCGACAGCCACCTCACGCTGGGCCTGCCGCCCCGCCTGACAGCGATGACGGGAATCGATGCCATGGTGCACGCGATCGAGGCCTTCACCTCCCGCCACAAGAAGAATCCGGTGTCGGATGCGCTGGCGCTCAAGGCTTTGGCGCTGCTGTATGCCAACCAGCGCAAGGTGCTCGAAGACCCGCGCAACGGTACGGCGCGCGAGCACATGCTGCTTGGCTCGCTGCTGGCGGGGATGGCGTTCGCGAACGCGCCCGTGGCGGCGGTGCATGCGCTGGCGTATCCGCTGGGCGGCCATTTTCACGTGCCGCATGGCCTGTCGAACGCGCTGGTGCTGCGGCCGGTGCTGCGCTTCAACCTGGAACACGCGGCGCCGCTCTACGCGCAGCTCGGCGAAGCCATCGGCACGGCGCGGTCCGACCAAGGTCCCATCGAAGGAGCCCGGGCGTTCGTAGATGCCATGGCGGCGCTGGTGGCTGTGATGCCGTTCGAGCAGAACCTGCGCTCTGTCGGCGTAGACCGCAGCGACCTGCCGATGCTGGCGGAGGACGCACTCAAGGTCCAGCGCCTGCTGGTTAACAACCCGCGCGACGTGGTGCTTGCCGACGCGCTCGCGCTCTACGAAGAGGCTTTCTGATGGTGCAGTTGAAAGATATGGCGTTGCTGAAGCGCCTGGCGTTCATCGGCGGCGAGTGGGTCGCCGCGCGGGGCGGGGCATCGCACGAGGTGCGCAACCCGGCGAACGGCGAAATGATCGCGGCCGTTCCCGACATGGACGTCGCCGACACCGATCGCGCCGTCGCCGCGGCCCAGGCCGCGCTGCCCGCCTGGCGGGCACGGCCAGCGAAGGAGCGCAGCGCCTTGCTGCGCCGCTGGCACGATCTCGTGCTTGGGGCGGAACAGGACCTCGCGCTGCTCATGACGCTGGAGCAGGGCAAGTCGCTCGCCGAAGCGCTGGGCGAGGTGCGGTACGGCGCCTCGTTCATCGAATGGTTCGCGGAAGAGGGCAAGCGCGCCTACGGCGACCTGATACCGGCACCGACCGCCGACCGTCGTCTGATGGTGATGAAGCAGGGCGTGGGTGTCACCGCGGCCATCACACCGTGGAACTTCCCCATCGCAATGATCACCCGCAAGGTTGCACCTGCACTGGCCGCCGGTTGCACCTCGGTCGTGAAGCCTGCAGAGGCGACGCCGCTGTCGGCCCTCGCGCTGGCCGAACTGGCGCAGCGTGCCGGCATTCCGGCCGGCGTGCTCAACGTTGTCACGACTGCGAGGCCGGTGCTCGTCGGAGGAGCGCTCACGGCAAGCGCGATTGTGCGCAAGCTCTCATTCACTGGCTCTACGCCCGTTGGCAAACTGCTGATGGCGCAATGCGCCGCCACCGTCAAGCGCGTTTCGATGGAATTGGGCGGTAATGCGCCTTTCATCGTTTTCGACGACGCCGACCTAGACCTCGCTGTGCAGGGCGCGATCGCTTCCAAGTACCGCAATGCGGGTCAGACTTGTGTCTGCGCTAATCGGTTCTTGGTACACGAGGCCGTGTTCGATGCCTTCGCCGAGCGGCTGGTACGTGCAGTGGAACAGCTGAAGGTCGGCGCCGGCGTCGAGCCGGGGGTGCATATCGGGCCGCTGATCGATGGCCGCGCGCTGGCCAAGGTCAGTCGCCTGGTCGACGAGGCGCGAAGCCAGGGCGCACGCGTGCTCGCGGGCGGTGCTGTGCACGCGCTGGGGGGCAACTTCTACACGCCGACGGTCCTGGCCGACGTAACGAGCGAGATGGCCGTGGTGCGCGAAGAGATCTTCGGGCCCGTCGCGCCGTTGATGCGGTTCGCGAGCGACGATGAGGCCGTGCAACTCGCCAATGACACGCCCTTCGGTCTTGCAGCCTATTTCTACACGCGTGACGTGCGCCGAGCCTGGCGTGTCGCCGAGCGGCTCGAGTACGGCATGGTCGGCGTCAACGAGGGTCTGATCTCCAACGAGGTAGCACCGTTCGGCGGCATCAAGGAGTCAGGAGTCGGGCGCGAGGGTTCGAAGTATGGACTCGACGAGTACCTCGAAACCAAGTACGTCTGCCACGGTGGGGTCTGAGCCGCGGCAGGTTCTCTCGAACGAGTGCGTCGATCAGTCACAGGAGACACCAATGACCCCCATCCGGAGACGAGCATTCTGTGCTGCGGCAGCCTCGGCGCCGTGGATCGTGGCTGCACGCGGCAGCGAACCAGGCGTCTCTGACAACAAGGTGGTGTTCGGCCAGACCATCGGCTTCGACAGTGTCTGGGGCAGCCTCTACCGAAACTATACCGACGGGCTGCTCGCATGCCTCGCGCAGGTGAATGCGCAAGGCGGCGTGCATGGCCGCCAGCTCTCGGTGGTGCGCCGGGAGGACAACTACGTCATCGAGAGGGCACTCGCGAACGTCCGTGCGTTCGGGCAGGGTGCGGATGTATTCGGACTCGCATGCATCGGCGGCACCGGCATCACGCTGGCCGCGATGCCGCTGCTCGAGGAGTATCGGCTGCCGGCGGTGGGGGCACTGACTGGGGCCGACGGTGCTCGGGTGTACAACCGCTATCTCTTCCACACGCGTACGGCCTACTCCAATGAAGTCGAGAAGATGGTGGAGCATCTCGCGACGATCGGCATACGCCGCATCGCGGCCGTCTACCAGGACAACGCATTTGGCAAGAGCACCCTGGCTGCTGCACAGAAGGCGGCGCAGCGGTTCCAAGCGCAACTAATGGCGGAGATCCCGCACCCCGCGGAGAACTGGGACGCCCGAGGCATGGCGGCGACGCTCGTGAAGGCCGCTCCCCAGGCGGTTCTGCTGTTCACTTCGCCGAGCACGGTGGCCGACTTGATGAAGCAGTACAAGGCGCAAGCACGGGCGGCGCTGCCTTCGCCCTGGGTCCTTTCGGTCACATCGGTGCCCAAGCTGTCCGAGCTGCTGGAGACTGACGTCCGCGGCATCGCGATCACGCAGGTGATGCCGCATCCACGCGGCCCGTCGCGCGCCGCGCGCAACTTCCGCTCTGTGATGGCCAGACATGGCAGCGGGGACAACCTGTCTTACGAAGCCCTGGAGGGCTTCATGACCGGCCGGGTGATTGTGGAAGGCCTACGGCGCGCGGGCCGAAACCTCACGCGCGACGGCTACGTGCGCGCACTCGAAGGCTTCGAAACTCAGAGCCTTGACGAGCTCGATTATCGGTACACCGCCTCAAGCCACCTGGGCCCATCCTTTGTGGAGGTGACGCTGCTGGGCGCCGGCGGCACCGTGCTGCGCTAAGGGCGGAGCGAGGCGCGGACGAGATTACGCCCGGCGATGCATTCGGTGCGGACGGGATTGTGCGCGATGCACATGCAGCGCTGCCTGTAGATCAGTCTGGCGGCCGTACAGACTGTGACGAGTGCGGCGATTCGTTCACCGCTGCAGACGTCCGCCTGTACCGACCAGATCGCGGGGCGGGACGATCAGCAACGTGTGTATGTCAGCAGGAAAACCCGAACCATGCCGAAGGGCGGTGAGGCCGTGCTGGTGCAGGGTCCACAACGGCGGCATTTTGCGCCCTTGCCGCGCGGTCCGATGGCACCCCGCCCCTTTGATCTGAGCAGCCTACGGCGATCGGGCATCTCCGGCCAGGAAGCGTTCAACCAACGCAAACTGCTCCGGCGTGTTCAACGCCGGCGCGTGGCCGCATCCCTGGATCTCGACTACCACCGCGAGCGGTCCGCGCGTGCGCATCTGCTCCGCGGCGTCTGGCAGCAACAGATCCGAGTGCACGCCGCGCAGGCAAAGCACGGGCACATCGAGGCTGTCCCATGCCGGCCACAGCCCTTCAGGACTGCTTGACTGCAACTGCATTGCGATCGCCGGGTCATAGTGCGGCGTGACGCGGCCGTCAGGCAGCCGGCGCACCGAGGTTTCAGTGAGGCGTCGCCACTGCGCGTCAGAGAGGTGACCGTACGGCGCATAGACGGTGCGGAAGTACGCCTCGAGTTCGCTCACGCTGCCGAACGCCGGTGGTCGGCTGGCATAGGTGAGGATGCGCTGGACGGCCTCAGGAGCCGGACACGGGCCGATGTCATTGATCACCAGCCGGCGCAGCCGGCCTCTGAGTGTCGTGGCGGCGGCCAGGATGCCGATCGCACCGCCCATCGAGGTGCCGAGCCAGTGGAAATGGGGCAGTCCGAGCTGGTCGACGAGCGAGGCGGCCAGCCGCACATAGAACGGCAACGTGTATTCGTTCGCAGGGTCCGGGCTCCATTGCGACAGGCCGCGTCCGATGGTGTCGGGGCAGATGACCCGGTAGCGTTGCGCGAGCTGCGCGGCGATGTCGTCCATGTCGCGGCCCGTTCGAGCGAAGCCGTGCCAGGCGATCACCGCGTCACTCGCAGCGTTCGGCCCGGCCCATTCGGTGTAATGCAGTTCGCGCCCTTCGCAGCGGAGGTAGTGCGATGTCGGCGTCATGGTTCGGATCTCCGCGACATGCGCAGCCGGCCAACGATGCCGCTCGGGAAGTGGTACACGGACAGCACGAATAGGATCCCCAGCCACAGCAGCCAGCGGTCCGGTGATACGAACTGGGGCAGGAGCGGCAGCCCGCTCAGCACCGAACCGCCGAGCTTCAGCAGATCCTGCAGGTAGTTCTGCGCCAGCACGAACAGCGCCGCGCCCACCACCGCGCCGTACATCGTTCCCATGCCGCCGATCACGACGATGAGCAGCACGTCGAGCATGATCTCGAAGGACAGCGTGGTGTCCGGCCCGGTGTAGCGCAGCCACAGCGCGAGCAGCGCGCCGGCAAGCGTCGCGAACAAGGCCGAGAGCACGTTTGACACGGTGCGGTACGCCACCGTGCGAAAGCCGAGCGCCTCCGCCCGGAAGTCGTTTTCACGAATGGCCTGCAGCACGCGGCCGAACGGCGAATTCACGATGCGCAGGAGGGCGAGGAAGCTCGCCGCGACCACTACCAGCAAGAGGTAGTAAGTGAGCACGCGCCCGTCGACCGTCACGCCGAGCAGCGGCTGCTCGAAGAGCTCGAACGAGGGAGACAACCATTCCGGGGTGCGGAAGCTGACCCCGTCCTCACCGCCCGTGATGTGGCTCAGCTGCGAGGCCAGGGTCAGGAAGCCCGATGCAACCGCCAGCGTGATCATCGCGAAGAAGATCGCCTTCACCCGCAGGCTGAAGAGGCCAATGGCCAGTGACAGCAGCAGCGAGAGCAACAACGCCGCCCCGAGCCCGACGAGCACCGAGCTCGCGCCGGCGCCGAGGCGGCTGCTGGCGATCGCCACGCCGTAGGCGCCAATGCCGAAGAACATGGTGTGCGCGAAACTCACCACACCGGTATAGCCGAGCAGCAAGTCGTAGCTCGCCACCAGCAGGATAAATACGAGCGCCTTGGCGGCGACGCCCAGCGCCTTGTGGCCGGGAAAGAGCAACGGCGCGAAAGTCAGCGCGAGGGCAATGAGCACCAGCGCGAGCGCAAGCCAGCGGCTGCGCGGCATGTCGTGGGAGAGCAGTCGGTTGATCATGGTGCTTGCGCTCAATGCTGCCCGACGGGATAGAGGCCGTTCGGCCGCCACAGCAGCACGGCCACCATCAGCGCGATGGTGGAGAAGAGGGCGAGCTTGGGCATCAGAAAGCCGGTGTAGTTGGCGACCAGGCCCACCATCAGGGCACCCACGAAGCAGCCGAACGTGGATCCGAGTCCACCGATGATGATGACGGTGAAGATCAGCACGTTCACCTGAGTGCCGATCTGCGGCACCACGCTCTGCTGGTACAGCGCCCAAAGCGCCCCACCCAGGCCCGCCAGTGCCGAACCGGCGGCGAATACGCCGATGAAGAGCCGCCGTATCCGGTAGCCCAGCGCCTCGACCATCTCGCGGTCCTGTACGCCGGCACGGACGAGCAGGCCCACCTTGGTGCGGGTCAGCACCCACAACATCGCCGCGAAGACGAGGCTGCCGACAGCGACCGCCAGCAGCCGGTACTTCTCGACCGACGCCTCGCCGAACGAGAAAGAACCGCGCAGCGCCTGCGGCAGCGGCACGGCCAGCTGGTCGGGCCCCCAGAATACCTTGATCAGTTCCTCGCCGATGATCAGGCCGCCCATGGTGACCAGAATCTGCCTGAGCGGCATGCCGTAGACGGGACGCACCAGCAGCCGCTCGAAGACGAGCCCGGAGACGGCCACGATTGCCGCGGCGGCGAGCATTGCGGCGAGCACTGCGGAAGCGTTTAGCCACAGCGATTCGCTGCCGACCCAGGCGCCCAGCGCCAGCATGGTGGTCATGGCGACATAGGCACCCAAGGCGATGAACACGCCGTGGCCGAAGTTCAGGACGTCCATCAGCCCGAACACCAGCGTGAGGCCGGAGGCGACGAGAAAAATGATCATGCCCATCGCCAGGCCGGCGACGGTAAGCGTCACCCAGGTGCCGGGGTGGCCGACCGCAGGGAGCGCCAGGGCCGCCAGTGATGCAAGCAGGGCCAGAGGCCGCAGGTCGAAGCGCGCCTGCGGCACTGCGGCCGAAGGCGTGGGTAAAGTGGCGGTGGTCATTGGTGTACTCCTAAAGAAAGACCGAGCAGCCGCTGCTGCAGCGCTTCGTCGTCGGCCAGGTCGGACATCGCGCCCGTGTGCACGATGCGCCCGTTGTCCATCACGGCGACGTGGTCGCCGATGGCCTTCGCCATTGCGAAGTTCTGCTCCACTAGCAGCACCGTCGTGCGCTGCCGCTTCAGCTCGGCGAATGCGGCAATCAGGTTCTGAACCATCGCAGGCGCAAGCCCCTTGCTGGGCTCGTCGATCAGCAGCAGATCGCGCGGTTCGATGATCGCGCGCGCGATCGCGAGCATCTGCTTCTGACCACCCGAGAGCTTTCCTGCCGGGTAAAGCCAGAACTTCTTCAATGCGCCAAAGAGTGAAAGGACCCACTCCAGACGCGCCTCGTCCAACGCGTCGGCGGTGGCTGCCGCTCGCGCCGCGAGCAAGAGGTTCTCTTTGACCGTCAGGTCGGAGAAGATCCCCATGTTTTCCGGCACATAAGCAATGCCGAGCCGCGCGATCTCCGGTGTGACCAGCGCCCCGATCGGCGTGCCGCGGAAGTGCAACGCGCCGCGCGAGGCACGCCAGAGTCCCATGATCGTTCGCAGCGTGGTGGTCTTGCCCGCACCATTGCGGCCCAGGAGCATGGTGACTTCGCCCTCTTGCACCTCCAGGTTCACGCCGTGGAGGATGTGATAGGCACCGATGTGCGTGTGGACTTCCTTCAAATGCAGCAAGGCGGTCATGCGGGCTGCTCCTGTGGCACGACGCCGAGATAGGCTTGTTGTACGACGGCCGACGCCATCACGGCGCCGGGCTCGCCTTGTGCCACCAACTGCCCGTTGTGCAGGACGATGATGCGATCGGCCAACTCGCGCACCACGTCCATCTTGTGTTCCACCAGCAGAACCGCGCAATCGCGTCGCTGCTTGAGTTGCCGCACGAGGTCCAGGATCACTGGTACTTCGTCCACGCTCATTCCCGCCGTCGGTTCGTCGAACATATAGACCTTGGGATCGAGGGCGATCAGGAGCGCGACCTCGAGCTTGCGCTGGTCGCCATGGGCCAGCGCGCTGGCGAGCACGTTCGCCTTGTCGAGCAGACGCACCGTCTCAAGGAGGGACTGCGCTTCGTCGATCCATGCACGCCGATCCAGCCAAACGCGCGCGAGGTCGAAGCCGCCGCCGTGGCGGCCCGACTCGCGCGCCTGCACTGCGAGTCGCACGTTCTCTTGCGCGGTGAGATGCGGGAACAGCTGCGTGAGTTGGAAAGCGCGGCCCAGCCCGCGCTGCGCACGCAGTGGTGCGGGCAAGCGGCTCACGTCCTCGCCGTCCAGCCACACCTCGCCTTCGGTGGCCGGCAACTGGCCGGAGATCAGGTTGAAGTAAGTCGTCTTGCCGGCGCCGTTGGGGCCGACGATGGCGGTCAGCGTGCCCGCGGCAAAGCTGCAGGACACGGCGTTGACCGCCACGTGTCCGCCGAAGCGAATCGTTAGGTTCTTGGTTTCAAGCATGTTTCTCTATCAGGGACAGATCAAGGACAGGTACCGATCACGTAGTGGCTCGAACCGGTCCTCTTCAGCGAGGTGATGACTGCGGTGCTCCACAGACCCATGTTCTGCAGGGAACCGTAGGCAAAGGCATAGCCGTAGCTCGCATACGCACGGCCGGCCATCGTGTGGGCGAAGTTGGAGGCGGTGTAGCAGGTGTTATCGCTACGGGTGGTCGTACCCGACGCCGGAGCGGAGGTCGCGCCTTCGGCGCCGTTGGCATCGACCGCGCGCACAGTCCAGCTGTAGGTGGTGTCCGCAGACAGACCACTGTCTTTGTACGGGCTGGCAGCGACCGGCGAGGCCGTGACCAGGGCGCCGCCGCGGTAGACCCTGTAGCCGCTGGCGCCAGTGACCGAAGCCCACCCGATTGTCATGCTGCTAGCGCTTGCGTTGGAGGTGCTGACGCCCACCGGCGCGGGCAGCGTGTCGACGCCGCTTGCGCCTGCTGACACCTTGTCCACCATCGCCTTGATAGCGGACATCTGCGTGCCGGTCTTTTGCGCAAAGTTCGAGCCATACCAGCCGAGCCAGTCCCAGCAGCCGCCGGTGTTGGCGAGCCAGCCGCTGGCCGTCGTCGTGCGATAGGTGCTGTCGTTCTTCGTCTGCGGGAACAGCACGATGATGCTGTTGGTGTCGGCCCAACGGGCATAGCCGGTGTTCTTGAGGTACTTGTCGCCGATGGTGGCGTAGTTCTGCGCGCAACCATGCAGGACCACATGGAGTTTGCAGACGGCCCCGGCCCTGCAGTTGGCCGGTACATAGAGCCAGCCGTTGGTGGCCATTCCCGGATTGCTGTCGATAAAGGCGCTCTGGTCGAACTCGATGTAATTGCCGGGCGCAGGCGCGTCGTTCCGCGCGTTCAGCGTGCCGTAGAACTTGCTAAGCGCCGCCTTGGCCCCATCGAAGCCGCAGTTGCTGATGTAGGGTGAGGCCGAGTTGTTGCAAGCGCTGTTGCCCGTCGCATCGAAATCGGTTGGCATCACATGGGCGGTGTTGTCGCGCTTGATGTAGTCGAGGTTGGCCGTGGCCACGCCATTGTTCTGGTACAACGTTTTGACCGCGTTCATCTCGTTGGGGCCGACAGTCGTGTCACTGTTACCTACCCACAGGAAGACCTTCTGGTTGGTGACATTGATCTTGTCGTCGATGCTCGTGCCGCTCCAGTTGTTGATGTCGGCCTGCATCGTGTTGATCATGCTGGCGCTGACCACGGCGTTGCTCATGCAGTTGCTCGCGGGGTAGTGCCCACCGCAGCTGTACGGACCGCCGGTGAACACGCCAACACCCTTGAAGGTGGCCGAGAAGGCATAGCCCAGCTGGCTGGCCATATAGCCACCCGAGGACATGCCGGAAACCGTGGTCTGGCTGGTGTCCACGTTGAAGGACGGGAGCGCGACCACAACCGCTTGAGCCGGGGACGATGTAACCAGGGCCGAGACGGCCACGGCCAAGCCAAGAAGCGCGTGAATTTTCATTGCAAGTCTCCTAACTATTTGTTTTTTTGCCGACGCCGCATGCGCCGAACTACGGGCCGGGCCCGTTCCTGCGAATGAGGTGGTTCAGAAGCGCCGGGGGCGCCTCTTGCAAAGCGCTTATCGCTGGTTGCGGATCGGGATGCTCATCTCTTCGGGCTTGATTTCCCGGATCAACTCCGGCACGCCCCAGGCGAACGCGGGGTCGTCCTTGATGCGCGTGTGGTACATCGATTGCATGGCCTGGTGGTCTTCCTTGCGTAGCGAAATCGTGCCCTTGGGCGAATCGAAACTCATGCCCTCCATCGCGGCGATCAGCTTCCCGGTGCTGGTGTCGCCGTTGGTGCGCTTGAGTGCCTCGACCACCGCGACGGCGGCATTGAACCCGTCAGTCGTGAAGAAGTCCGGCGGAGCCTTGTAGCGGCTGTAGTGGTTGGACACCAGCCAATCGTTGACCTTGTTCTTCGGCAGGCCAAAGTAGTAATAGCTCGCGCCTTCCATGCCAGCCAGCGGCTTGTAGGCCACCATCGCCTGGAGTGTGTTTCCGCCCGCCGCGATCTCGATGCCGTAGCGCTTGAGGTCCATGTCCGCGATCTTCAGGGGATTGCCCGCACCGGCCCAGTAGACGTAGATGATCTTGCGGCCGGGCTTGTCCTTGAGCGCCTGGATGATGCGCTGGGCGCCGGCGGTGAAGTCGGTGGTCGTCATCGGCAGGTATTCCTCGTGCACGATGCGGGACTTCTTCAGCGCCTCCTTGAAGGCCTTGATGCCGTCGCGGCCGAATGCATAGTCTTGCGCCAGCGTGGCGATGTGCACGTTGTCCTTGTCCAGCGCGACGGCGTTGGCGATCGCGTCCTGCGAGCTGTTGCGCGCGGTGCGGAAGACGTACTTGTTCCAGCGCTCGCCGGTGATGGAATCGGCAACCGCCGTCTCGACGAGGAAGACCTTCTTGAATTCTTCCGCCACCGGCAGCATGGCCAGCGCGACGGCGGACGAGGTGGCGCCGACCGCGATGTCGGCTTTGTCGTCGGAGTAGGCGGCGGCCAGCAAGTTCTTGCCCACGTCGGGTTTGCCTTGGTCGTCGCGCTCGATCACTACGAGCTTGCGGCCGGCCACCGCCATGGTGCCGCCAGTAGCGTATTCAAGGCCCAGTTGGAAGCCAGTCTGCGCCTGCTTGCCGTAGGCCTCCAGCGGCCCAGTGAGGCTGTGGATCTGCGCGATCCGGATTTCCTTTGGTGCCTGGGCGGAAGCTGGCGAAAAAAAGCCTGGCAGCAGCGCGGCGATGGCAACCGCGGTCACATGGCGGCGCGTGTTCGATGGCATGGAAGTCTCCTTGAGTTATGGTCAAACCGTTCGATGGATTGCAAGGCCTATGCCACGAGTTGAAAGTGCCGTGGCTGCGAGGGAGTGCGTTGCGGCGCGACTCCAAAAGGCCGCCGTGCTGTCCTGAGCGGCTGACATACGGCCATGTCTGGGTGGTCGTCACACTAGACAACTGTCTTGTTGGGCGGACGGTGGCGCGACTGTGTGGTCAACATGGCAAGCAGACGGCAGGCCGCGCTTACACTTGACGGACGCCATGACGCCCGATCTCGACTCCACTGACGCACTCGACCCTGGCGGTGTGCTCCAGCTCGCCGCGCAGCGCATGTTTGCCACGTTTGCCGAAGCGGTGATGGGAATGATCGTGCTGGACCGTGAGCACCGCATCGTCTGGTTCAACGAGGGCTACCGGCGCTTCATCGCGCTCGGGCCGTTTGCAGACTCCGGCGTCATCGGCCGACGGATCGAGGAAGTCGTGCCCAACTCACTCATGGGCAAGGTGATCGACACGGGCACACCTGTGGTCGTCGATCTGCTGACCAACCAGTACGGCGCCTTCCTTGTCAGCCGGCTGCCCCTGCGCAACGAGCAAGGCAACGTGATCGGCGGGGTGTCTCTGGTGCTTGCCGACCAGCCGGATGGGGCAATGCAGCCGCTGATCGGCAAGCTTGTCGATCTGCAGCGCGAACTCGAGGACACTCGGCGCCGACTGGCGGCAGAGCGGCGCCCGAAGTATTCCCTCGCCAGTTTCGTTGGCAGCAGCGCTGCGGTCGCAGAGGTGAAGCGCCAAGTGCGGCGCGTCGCTGCCACCGACACCACGGTGCTGCTTCTTGGCGAGACGGGCACGGGCAAGGAGCTTCTTGCGCATGCTGTGCACGCCGCGAGCCGGCGTTCCGCCGGCCGCTTCGTCAGTGTCAACATCGCCGCCATCCCTGACACGCTGCTGGAGGCCGAGTTCTTCGGCGTGGCGCCGGGGGCCTACACGGGTGCCGACCGCAAGGGGCGCGATGGCAAGTTCAAGTTGGCCGATGGCGGCACGCTGTTCCTCGACGAGATCGGCGACATGCCGATGGCGCTGCAGAGCAAGCTGCTGCGGGTCTTGCAGGAGCAGGAGATCGAGCCTCTCGGCAGCAACCGCGTGGAGCGGGTCGATGTGCGCATTGTTTCCGCAACGAGCCGCGATCTCGAGGCGATGGTGGCGGAGGGATCCTTCCGCGCAGACCTCTACTACCGGCTCAACGTGATGCCGATCCGCCTGCCGCCGCTGCGCGAGCGGCTGGAAGATCTGCCCGACTTGGTGGACGCGTTGTCGGAAGACATCGCACGCCGGAGCGGGCTGGCGCCGAGGGCGGTCGGACCCGATGCCATGGAGTTGTTGGCAAGCCGGCCGTGGCCGGGAAATGTGCGCGAGCTGCGCAATGTGCTGGAGCAGGCGTCGCTGATGACCGACGACCTCGTGCTCGAGGCACGGCACTTCGAGCGACTGCTTCAAGCGGCAGCCAAGCCGGGGCAGCCTGTGCCACGGGATCTTGCGGGCGATGTCGCGCCGCGCAACGACTCCGCGCATCCTGCCGTCTTCAGCGCATGTTCCGGAGCGGCGGTCAAGCCGCTGCAGCAGGCAGTGGCGGAGGCGCAAGCTCAGAGCATTCGTGTGGCCCTTGCCGCCACTAAGGGCAACAAGGCTGCCGCGGCGCGGCTGCTCGGCATCTCTCGTGCGGCGTTGTACGAGAAACTCGCAGCAGGGGGCGATGGCGAAGGGGCATGAACATCGCGTTGCAACTTTTCTTTCTCCACGGTAGCCAATCTCGTCGTGGCTCGGCTGTCTGTTGACTTGCGGTTCGGGGCAGCCTTTGGCATTAAACGCCCCGAACTGATCCAGCTTCGCGCTCGGGATCGCCAACCACGTTTTCCCATTTTTGACAGTGCCGATTCCTCTTTCGAATATCGCCTGAGTGGACGCCTGTCTAGTATTTCCATCAGGTAAGCCAGTGAATTTTTCTACAGGGGCCCCGTCACCCAATCACATCGGAGGGGACCACGAAATCGCTCTGCCGCGCCCGCTTCGTCGTGCGTGCGAATAGCGTCGTGGACATCGCCGCGGCGGCTTCCATTGGGATGCGCGCGCTGAGGCTCGGCTTTGTCAAGCACATCGGGCGAAAGCCATCACGCTCTTGCGCCGCCGAGCGCATCGACATCGACCAGGCCCCTTGTCGCGCACCATCCGCGTCCTGAAGGAACGGATCGGCGTGGTGCTTTTCGTCCGCGCACCGCGCAGGCTCCAGCGCTCACCGAACTGCGCGTGCAGCCCGTGACAATCAGCATGCATCTGCTTGGGGCGGGAAATTACCTAGCATAGGCAGACTAACCTTTGTAGGGAATAGCGCCAGGGAGGGCGCTCCCCAACAATGCCGGCATGCCTTGCTTCTTTTCGTCTGCCGGTGTGTCGTTGCCATGATCGGCTACCTGCTGCGTCGCCTTTCGTCGCTGGCGGTGATCATCACCGGCATGGTGGCGCTCGTCTTCGTGATGACACGTACATTGCCCGGCTCGCCAGTGGAGACGATGCTAGGCGCCAAGCCTACGGCCGAGCAGATCGAGCAGGCGCGTCATGAGTTGGGGCTCGACCAGCCGCTGCCGGTGCAATTCGGCCGCTTTGTATGGCAGGCGCTACGCGGCGACCTAGGCACGAGCCTGCGCACCAATCGACCGGTGGGGGAAGAGATTGCCGTGCGCCTGTCCGCGTCGGCCGAACTGGTGACGCTCAGCCTGTTGCTGGCGATGTTGATCGGCATCCCGATGGGTGTGTGGGCGGCAGCCGGTCGCGGAGGCCCTGTGGATCATGCCTCGCGGGTCGCCTCCGTGTCACTGGTGGCGGTGCCGGCCTTCTTCCTCGGCGTGCTGCTGCAGATGCTGTTCTACGGCAAACTGGGTTGGCTGCCGCTGAACGGCCGCATCGACTCCACCGTGGCGATGAACCATCCGGTGGTCACGCGCACCGGCTGGCTGCTGATTGATGCCGCGTTGGCCGGCGAGACCGAAGTGCTGCGCAGCGCGCTGCGCCACTTGGTGCTACCAGTGGCCACGCTGGGCGGTGCGACGCTGGCCACCATCATCCGCGTCACGCGCAACTTGATGGTCGAGGTTCTGGCTACTGACTATGTGCGCACCGCGCGTGCCTACGGCGTGTCGCGTCGCCGCATTCTGTTCCGCTTCGCGCTAAAGGCCACCTTTGTGCCCCTGCTCACCGTGATCGGCCTTACCTACGGATACCTGCTCGGTGGGAGTGTGATTGTTGAGTACGTGTTCGACTGGCCCGGCATCGGAGGCTACATCGTCGAATCGGTCGTCGGTAACGACTTTCCAGCGGTGATCGGTGTGACGCTGATCGTTTCCACCGCCTACCTGCTGATCAATCTCGTGGTGGACCTGCTGTATTTCCGCCTTGACCCGAAGCTGTCCAGATGAGTGCCACGCCCCTTCAATCTCAGTCCACAGTGACCGCGCAACCCCGGTGGGTGGCCGCACGTGGTGTGCGTCGCGTTGCCTCCGTATGCGTCCAGCACACGCTGGTCGTCGGCAGTGCTGCCGTGCTCGTGCTGCTGTTCGCTGCCGGACTGTTGGCTCCGTGGCTGGGGCTGCAAAGTCCCACCGAGATCAATTTCGCCGACAAGCTGCAGCCGCCGAGTGCGGCGCACTGGTTCGGAACCGGCGTGCTCGGCCATGACCTGTTTGCACAGGTGATCTATGGCGCTCGCACCTCTTTGCTGATCGGCGTGGGAGTCGTGACCATTAGCACGTTCATTGGCGTGCCGATGGGCTTGGTTGCGGGGTACGCCGGCGGATGGCTCGATAGCCTGCTGATGCGCGTCTCCGACGTGTTTCTGGCTTTTCCGCCGATGCTGTTGCCGATCCTCATGGTGGCGCTGCTCGGCCCCGGACTGGAGAACGCGATGGCCGCAGTCGCGGTGTCGTGGTTTCCCTGGTATGCACGCATCGCGCGGGCCGCGGCTCTGGGTGTGAAGAATGAGAACTTCATCACCTCGGCTCGGGCCTTCGGCGCTGGCCATGCGCGCATCTTGGCGCGGCATGTTCTGCCCAATTGCCTCACGCCCATCATTGTGCAGGCCAGCCTCGACTTCGGCTATGCCATCCTCGCGACCGCATCGCTGAGCTTTATCGGCCTGGGTGCCCAGCCGCCGACGTTGGAGTGGGGGCTGATGATCGCCAGCGGCCGCTCGGTGTTCCTCGAATACTGGTGGACGGCTACCTTTCCGGGCTTGGCAATCTTCGTCACCGTGCTTGCGGCCAACCTGCTGGGCGATGGCGTCAAGGACGCGCTCGATCCCAAGTTCACAGGGCGCGGATCATGAGCGGACTAGTCATCGACGAGCTCGGCGTTCGCTTCGCCAAGCGAGACGGCGGCGTGTACCGGCCTATCCGTTCATGCTCGCTCACTGTGGCGCCGGGCGAAATTGTGGGGCTGGTAGGCGAGTCCGGCTGCGGCAAGTCGCTCACGGCGCTGGCCTCGATCGGCCTGCTGCCCGCTGGTGCTGAGGCCACTGGCCGCATCCGCGTGCACGGCCGCGACGTCCTCGGTGCCGCTGAGCGCGATCTGGTCGCACTGCGCGGCCGCCGGGTGGCGCTGATCTTCCAGAATCCCATGTCGGCGCTGAACCCATTCTTCACGATCGGCGAGCAGATCGGTGCCGTCATTGCCAGCCACTTCGATCTCGACCGTCAGGCAATACGTGCCAAGGTGCACCAAGCGTTGGAACGGGTGCAGTTGCCTGTCGCTGTCGCGGCCAAGTTCCCGCACCAGATGTCGGGCGGACAATTGCAGCGGGCCATGATCGGCATGGCGGTGGCTTGCGAGCCGGCGGTGCTGATCGCCGACGAGCCCACCACTGCCCTGGACGTGACGGTGCAAGCGCGAATCATGCACTTGCTGCGCGAACTGACCGGCGATGGCATGGGCCTGCTGCTGATCACGCATGACCTGGCACTTGTGTCGCAATCTGCTGAACGCGTGTATGTGATGTATGCCGGCCGCGTTGTCGAGTCCGGCCCCACAGCCGACGTGTTCCTGCGTCCCGCTCATCCGTACACCGCCGGGCTGCTGAACACCCAGCCGGTGCTCGGCCGCGGTAGGGCGCGGCTGGCTACCATCGAGGGCCGCGTGCCTGCGGCCGATGCTGAGGTGGCCGGCTGCCGCTTTCGTGACCGCTGCTCGAGCGCCAATCAGCGCTGCACTCAACTTGCTCCTCAATTGGCGATCGCGCCGGAGCGCGTCGACGGCCATAACGCCGAGTGTCACTACCCGGTGGATCCACCTCGCCTGGAGGTCACATGAACCCATCACAACTGGTCCGCGTGGCGGGGCTCAACAAGAGCTATCCCACACGGCGGGGCCGCTTGCCGGTGCTGCGCGACCTGTCGTTCGATATCGCCGTCGGCCGGTCGTTGGCCATCGTCGGCGAATCGGGTAGCGGCAAGACCACGGCCGCGATGTGCCTGGCGCGCCTCACCGAGCCGGACAGTGGTGCCGTCTTGCTCGACGGCCAGGATTTGATAACCGCGCCAACGTCTGCGTTGCGCCATCTGCGCCGCTGCTTTGGCGTGGTGATGCAGAATCCGCTGACCTCGCTCGACCCGCGCATGGCGCTTTGGCAGAGCGTGGCCGAGCCGCTGCATGTGCACGAGCCCGGGTTGCCCGCGGCCGAGCGCAAGCGCCGGGCCATCGGTTGGATCGAGCGCGTGGGTCTGAGCGCCACGCAGGCACACAGCCTGCCGCACCAGCTCTCGGGCGGGCAGCTGCAGCGGGTGGTCATTGCGCGGGCGCTGATTCTGCAACCCAAGCTGGTGATCCTCGACGAGCCTACCTCCGCGCTGGATGTGTCAATCCAGGCACAGGTCCTCAACCTGCTGTGCGACCTGCGCGACGAGCTGGGGCTGAGCTATCTATTCATCACGCACAACCTGTCACTGGTGGAGATCCTGGCCGACGACGTGCTCGTGATGTTCGCCGGCGCGGCGGTGGAGCGCGGTCCGGTGGACGAGGTCTTCGCGCGGCCGCGCCATCCGTACACCCGTGAGCTACTTGCCACGATACCTGGCGTCGATCCGCGGGTACGCAACTACTTCGAGGTCACCGACCGCCTCCCGCGGCCGGTAGCTGCCGCCACCGGATGTGCATATGCGCCGCGCTGCGAGCGTGCGCAGCCCCGCTGCAGCAACGAACGACCGGAGGTGGCCAGTGAGCCTTCACCGGTGTCCTGTTTTTTTGTATGAGGTTGGTTTGACATGAGCAAGTTCTCCCTTTCGGCGCTGCAGTTGGCGCTACCTCAAGGCGACAATCGCGAGCGCATCGCGGCAGCGGTGGCGTCTATGCTGCGCCGTTATCCCTGGGTGCAAATGGTGCTGCTGCCCGAACTCGCAACCTATGGCCCTGGAATCGACCAAGCACAGCCGAGAGGCGGTGAGGCCGAACGTTTTTATCAGCAGCTCGCTAAACAGCACGGCATCTGGTTCGTACCCGGTTCGCTGTACGAGCGCGAGGGCGACCGCGTGTTCAACATGTTGCCGGTCATCGACCCCAACGGCCACGTCGTCACGCGATACCGCAAGATTTACCCGTTCCGCCCGTTCGAAGCCGGCGTGACCAGCGGTGACCAGATTGTGGTTTTCGATATCCCCGGTGTTGGCCGTTTCGGCGTCTCCATTTGCTACGACGGTTGGTTTCCAGAAGTCTCTCGTGCGCTGGTGTGGCGCGGCGCTGAGGTCATCCTGCATCCGACCATGACGGGAACCCTCGATCGGCCGAATGAATTGGTCATCGCACAGGCAAACGCAATCATGAACCAGTGCTACTTCATCGATGTCAACAACGCTGGCGCATTGGGCAACGGCCGCTCGATCGCAGTCGGACCGGACGGTGATGTGCTGCACCAGGCGGGCGAGCAAAGCGAGGAACTCGTGCTGACGCTGGACCTGCAGCGTGTACGCGACGCTCGTCGCGACGGGTTCAAGGGCCTTGGTCAGGTGCTCAAGTCGTTCCGCGACACGCCTGTTCGATACCCCTGCTACAACGAGGCGGAACAGGTCTCCGCATCACTCGAAGCGCTCGGCCCGCTGGCCCTGCGAGAAAGGTCCGTTCGATGAACCAGGGTCCTGCGCTGCGTGGGTCCGGTTAGCCGTAGCACTTCTCTTCCTTCGTCCCTTTTCTTCCCGCGTACCAAGTGTCGGCCGCCGGGGGGAGCTCTTTAGACCGCGCACTAGCGAACAACTGGAGTCAACATGTTGACCGCTGACCTTGCCGCCCCAGACAGTTCCGTGCATCGCATCGTGGTGGTGGGGAGCGGCGCCGCTGGCCTGGAGTTGGCAACGCTGCTCGGCGACCGGCTGGGCCGCCGTGGCCGCGCCCACGTCACGCTCATCGACCGCAACCGCAGCCACTTCTGGAAGCCGCACCTCCATGAGATCGCCGCGGGCAGCATGAACCTCGGCCTGCACGAGCTGAGCTACATGGCGCAGGCGCATTGGCATGGATTCACCGACCGCATCGGCGAGATGACCGGGCTGGATCGCGATCGCCGCACTGTTCAGGTGGCGCCGCATCTCGATGAGCACGGCCAGCCGGTGACGCTCGCGCGCGAGTTCCCATACGACACGCTGGTTATCGCGGTCGGCAGCCAGACCAACGACTTCGGCGCGCCCGGCGTGCGCGAACACGCGGTGGCGCTGGAAACACCTGCGGATGCTGAGCGCTTTCACCGCCGGCTGGTCAACGCCTGCATCCGCGCTCATGCGCAGGGCACGCCGCTGGCGCCGTGGCAGCTGAAGGTGGCCATCATCGGTGCCGGCGCTACCGGCGTGGAACTGGCTGCCGAGCTGCAGCGAACGACGCGCGAGCTCATCAGCTATGGTCTCGACAGGATCGACCACGCGCAGCATATCGGCATCCACCTCGTCGAGGCCGGCCCGCGCGTGCTGCCTGCCTTGCCCGAGAGGTTGTCGGCCGGTGCCCTTCGGCAATTGCAAGCCCGGCACGTGACCGTGCACACCTGCGCCCGCGTTGCCGCGGTGGACGGGCAGGGTGTGCAACTCGCCGATGGCCGACGCATCGACGCCGAGTTGGTGGTGTGGGCGGCGGGCATCCGAGCCCCCGCCTTCCTGGCCGGGTTGGGATTGGAAACCAATGCACTGAACCAGTTAAAGGTGCTGCCGACGTTGCAAACCACGCAGGACGAAAACGTGTTTGCTATTGGCGATTGTGCCGCCTGTCCGTGGCTGGGCCGCGAACCGGCGACCGTGCCGCCGCGCGCGCAGGCCGCTCATCAGCAGGCAACGCATGTGGCCGATGCCCTGGTGGCATGCCGTCTGCTCGGTCGGCCGCTCAAGCCCTGGCGCTACCGCGACTTCGGCTCACTCATCTCGCTGGGGCGCTACAGCTCGGTGGGCAACCTGATGGGCAGCCTTAAGGGGCGCACGCTTTGGCTGGACGGGTACTTCGGCTGGGTGATGTACCTGTCGCTCTATCAGATGCACCAGCAAGCACTGCATGGTCCAGCAAGGGTCGTGCTCAACTTGCTCGGACACTTCTTCACGCGCAGCACCCGCCCGCGTGTGAAGCTCCATTGAGCTTTTTGGGGCGTGGCACCCCAACGGGTTACGCCCACGAGGGAATGGTCGAGGCGGCAAGGAATTCACACAATGGCTGCACGTACCCGGACGACGACAGATCGAACGGCAGCCCCTCAAACGGGCCGACCGATACAGAGTATGTGACCGTCACCACCTGGAAGTGGCAACAAGGAAGAGACAAATGACATCATTTAGCCGCATGGTCATCGCACTGGCGCTGGCGGCGCCGCTGGGCGTCGCGCTGGCACAGCCCGATAAGCCGTTGGTGTACGCCATGTACGCCGACATCAAGGACTGGGATCCGTCGATCGCCGCATCGACCGAAGTCAACCTGCTGTCCAATGTCTACGAGCCCTTGGTTTGGTACAACCTGCCGGGCAGCAAGCAGGCGCTGACGCCCGGTTTGGCCACGGCCTGGACTTCCAACGCCGACGGCACGGAGTGGAAGTTCACCCTGCGCCGGAATGTCAAATTCCATGACGGCGAGACATTCGACGCCGCCGCGGCCAAAGCCTCAATTGAGCGCGTCAAGAAACTCGGCAAGGGCTCTGCCTACATCTGGGACTCGGTCGAATCGATCGCCACGCCCGATCCGCACACCTTGGTCATCAAGACCAAGGTGCCGGCCCCCGTGGACTTGATCGCCTCCTCGCAGTACGCTGCCTACATGGTGTCGCCCAAAGCCTTGGCGGCCGGAACCGACTGGTTCAACCAAGGCAATGACGGCGGGAGCGGCCCGTACAAGGTCAAGAAGTGGGTACGAGGCCAAGAGGTCGTGTTGGAGAAGAGCGATGCTTACTGGGGAGGCTGGAAGCCGAATCAGTACAGCGTCGTGCTCCTCAAGGTGGTGCAGGAAGCCGCGACGCAGGCGCAGCTCATTCGCTCCGGTGAGGCCGACTTCATCACTCTGCCGTCGGTGGATCTCGTCAAGGCTCTGGCAAAGGACCCGGGTATCAACGTGATGCAGGGGATGTCCTGGAAGAACACGCAGTTCCTCATCAACACCAAAAAGTCGCCCACCGACAACGTGCAGTTCCGCCGCGCGCTGACCTATGCATGGGACTACGGCACTGTGATCGACAGGATCTATGAAGGGGGCGTCACCCGCTCGAAAGGCGTCATCCCGTCGAGCATGTGGGCCTACGACGCCAAGTTGAACACTCCATCGTTCGACTTGGCCAAGGCCAAGCAACTGGTCGAGTCTTCCGGCGTGCCGAAGGAGCAGCGCAAGCTCACCGTGGCCTATATCGGCAACAGCGAGGAGTACAAAAATTCTCTGCTGCTGTTCAAGGCCAACCTCCAAAAGATCGGCGTTGAACTGGAGCTTAAGCCGGGACCGTGGGGCAAGATCTGGGACGACGCAAAAAAGCCTGAGTCGGCGCCGAACATGATTTCCATGACCTGGTGGCCAACCTACGCCACGCCGTCAGACTGGCTGATTGGCCTGTTCCGCACCCAGAGCCCGACGGTGTTCAACCTGTCGCACTACTCGAATCCCGCCTACGACGAACTGGTCAACAAGGGTGTCGAGAAGGAAGCTAGCGACCGTCCGGCCGCCACTGACTTTTACGTCAAGGCCCAGCAGTTACTGCTCGACGACGCCGCCGCCATCTTCGTGGCCGACCTGAAAGGCCGCGTCATCCACCGTAAGACGGTGAAGGGTGTGGTGCTGAACCCGGCCTATGACGCGGTGAACTTCTACGCGCTGAGCCGCTGACCCTTACGCGCTCTCACCCGGCCGGCCGCTGCACCGGCCGTGATCTGTTTCGTCCATCTTCTCTGCAGGGGCCGCCGTGGCAGCAGCCCCCGACTCGCTGTCGCCTGGTGTTGGCTGAATCGAAGGCAGCTAAAAAATCCGAACCGGAGACAAACAATGACAAGCATCCAACTTCTAAAAGACCTGTGCGGCGCGGCTTGTCTCATAGGGGGCCTGAGTGCCTGTGGAACAGCAGGGCAGGTTAATGGCACCCAGATTCATGCGCCTCTACCAGGTACAGGCGCGGTCGCTCGCACCGACGCCAACCTCGGCTACGCTGCCTTGATGGGTAGCTCCACGAAGCTGGTCGACTATGCAGCCTTTGCCGTTCCAAAAAACGCAGCCAACCCCAGCCAGACCTTCCAGGGCACATTGACGCTGAATGATCTTGGTACCACTGGCAACTTCAGTGAACAAGGTACCTCGCGTGCGGCTTTCTACAAGGACCCGGACCACTTACCCGCCTTTTCGTTTCAGTTCATTCAGACCGGAACGCACATCGTCCCCATCACGCGCGGCTTGATCGACACCAGCCATCCCAACTGGTCCTACATCCTGGAACCGGGTCGAGTTTGGGAGGAAGCGGACGACCAAGGTTACGCTCGCGCAGCCATTCCTTTTTCCCTGCAGGAGAAAAGTGCGAACTGCACCCATAACGGGGTGATGAGCTTCCTGTTCAAGTCCGACGGCAGCGTCAGCAAAGTTGCCTACCAGATCGCTGGCGAGACCTGCCAGTACTTCAAATTCAATATGTGGGGCCTTGCGGCGGCTAGCTACACGCCGCAAACGATCGAAAACGCTGCTGAAACAATTAGCGCGTACCAGGCAGAAGTTGCTGCACGTATGCCCACGAGGCCGATCGAGCAATTGGCCACCGACTTTCCCGCCTCTGGAATCGTGCCGGCAAATATCGGCAGTGAGCAATCCCCTTCCGCGAGAAGTCTGTGGGGAGTTGCCATCGACGGCATTAACTACGTCGGCGGCTGCGAAACACGCCATGGAACCTATCCGTTTTGCGATGTCATCGACCTGCCTTCCTACTCGCTGGCCAAGTCGGTGGCCGGGGCGATCGGCCTGATGCGGATAGAGAAGAAGTACGAAGGTGTTCAGAGCGCGATGACCATACAGGCGACGGTAGGGCCGTGTACCGGCAACCAATGGAGTGACGTGACGCTACTGAATACGCTGGACATGGCGACGGGCAACTATGCGAGCGCCGGCTATGAGGTGGACGAAGGCTCCGCAAAAGCATCCAGCGAGTTCTTCAGGGTTAATACGTACAGCCAGAAAGTCGCTCATGCGTGCAGCTACTCCAGGATGTCCGCACCTGGAACAACTTGGGTCTATCACACCTCCGATACCTTTCTGCTTGGCTCCGCTCTCAGCACGATCTATCAACAGCGGGAAGGCGATACCAAGGACTACTACCGCGATCTGCTAGTGACCGAGCTCTGGAAGCCGCTGAAAATGAGCCCGACCACTTGGACCTCCACCCGGACCGTCGGCAGTGTCGCCTATCCTTTTACCGGATATGGCCTCACCTTTCACCATGACGACATGGTCAAGATTGGTGAATTCCTGAACAAGAACAACGCGACGATCGGCGGTGTGCAGATGCTCGACAGCGCCCTCTACAACCAAGCCATGCAAAGGACCAGCGACCACGGCCTGACCGCTGGCGCTGCTAGTTTCAGATATCTGCACGGCTTCTGGGCTTGGAACGCGGGCAGCGCGGATTCAGGCGTGGCTGTCTGCCCAACTGCAAAGTGGATTCCCTTTATGTCGGGATTCGGTGGCATCGGCCTTGTCCTGCTGCCAAACGATATGGTGTATTACTTCGTGAGTGACAACCACGAGTATGGGTTCAAAAAGGCAGTGATTGAGCTGAATAAGATCCGGAGTATCTGCAGCTAAGAGTTGTGGCGTTGCGAAGCGAGTTGACCGGGAGCTTCGGTTTCTTTTCCAGTACCTACGGACTACAAGTGTCGACTTTTCAAGCACTACGACGAGGCGGGGGCGACCATGGAGTGTCTCAAGCTCACGCGCCGCTGTGGCGGGTCGGCCGAGGAAATTTCGTTGCTGTTGAAAGAAGATCTCGACCGTATGGAGGCCAACGTACGCAAGATCGTCCTCCCATCGTCGGTTCTGGGGACGCTGAACGATCAGACCCAGCCGCGGGACTGCGCGGTCGGGTTATTAGACAGCGCCTTTGCGGCGCAGAGCCGGGAGATAAAGCAGGTGCACCGCCACTTCTCCAATATCGAAGGTCTGCATCAGCAGAACGCCGTCTTGGTCGAAGAGACTGCTGTAGTCTCCGGCGCGCTGAAGATGCGGGCCACCGACCTGACGGATACGCTTGGCTGCTTCGTGGTCGCATAATGGCCCGGAACCACGGGAATATGTCGGCCTGGGCCAATGTGCAAGCGGTGTGCACGCCATGATCGGCAATGCCAACGTGGGGTATGTGGTATCTGCTGCCGGTGAACCTGCCGCCAAGCCGGCGCCGACGCATTTGCTGACTACCGACATGACGCTCAAGATCGACAGCCCGTTATGGCATCGCAATGTTGGCGCGTTGATAGACGCGCTGGAAAAGCCCAACTTCTGGAAGATCCTCGTACGCTATCTGTCTGACATCGTCCGTTTCGACAGCTGGGTCGTGCTGTGCTTTCACGTTGCAAGCCGGCCGGATGTCTACGTCGAGAGCCCGGGGTTGGACGGCGGAGAGGATGAGCTGTTCCGTGATTACCTCGACGGCTTCTATCTACTCGACCCGTTTTACCTGGCTTGCATCGAGGATCCGCGCGCCTGCCTGCAACGACTGGACGACGTAGCGCCCGACAATTTCGAGGCCGAGGAGTACTACCAGCGATATTTCCGCCTCAACGTGGTGAAGGACGAGGTGCAGTTCAACCTCCCCGTGGGCTCGGGTAAGGTGCTGGCGCTATCGCTGGGGGCCACTCATCGCTTCACGCCCGACGAGATGGCGGTGATGTCCACCATTGCGCCCTGGCTCCTGGCACTGATGCGTCAGCGTTTTCGCATCGTAGAGGCGGGCGAAGATCAGTTCCAGCGCGAAGGCCTTCCCGACGAACCCGTGCTGCCGCTCCTGCCGGGCACACACGGCCTCACCAAGCGTGAAATGGAGGTCATGCACCTGATGCTCAGCGGCTCCTCGTCAAAGTCCATCGCTATCAAGCTGCGTGTTTCCCCCGAGACGGTGAAGGCGCACCGTCGGCATATCTACCTAAAGCTTGGGGTCAAGTCGCACCCAGAGCTGTTTGCGATCCTGTTGAAGTCGCGCGAGCTTGGCTCTGGGCCCGTGGAGTGATCCTCAAGTTACAGCGCTTAGGGGTCGGCTTCTAGCCCATCAGCCTCAGCGAGCCGGTGGTCAATTCGATTGGCCCCGCTGATCACGATCGCGCTGGCGCGAGCAGCCAATCGCATTGAAGTGCTTGACGGACGCCGGGGCATATCGACGTAAAGAATATCGTTAATGTGCTCGATCGATTGCGCGCACGGCAGCGTCGTTCAGGCCGAGTCGCCTCTGCAGTCTGCAGCTTCACCGATCGCCAACACGGCTTGTCACGACACCCGTGGGATCCATTTTTCCGCGCGCTCCTTTCTTCCGAGTGTCAGTTGGTGCGAAGCCGAAGTTATGCTCGCCGTAGAGCGCGTGCCGCCTCTATGACAAGCGGCGCAAACCGCTGGGTGAACGACTCGCTCGTCCACTCCGATAAAGAGCCGGCAATGTGCACTGCCGCGACGGGCTGATTTTGACGATCAAGGATCGCGGATCCGATGGCGATCTCGCCCAGCAGGCTCTCTTCCAGCGACAGACCATAGTTGAGCGATCTGGCCTCAGCGACCTTCAGTTTGATCTGTGCCTTATCGGTCAAGGTCTTCGGCGTCAGAGGGGCCAGTGTCGAGCGCTCCAAGATGCTGTCGACTGCTTCATCGCTCAGAAACGACATGATGGCCCGTCCTCCCGAGGAACAGTAAGTCGGGATGCGCCGGCCTACCAGGGTCGCAAAAAACGTCTCGCGCTTACTCTGCCGACGCATCGCATAGATGATGGACAAGTCGTCGAAAAGACTCAGGTCCACACGCTCACCTGTCTGACGCTGCAAGTCCGCCAGGATCGGCGTCGCACGCTCCACTAGCGGATTTCCGCTGAGGAAGTCAAAGGTCCGTTCAAGCAGTTTCTTGCCAAGAACGTAGCCGCGGCCGTTCGGGCCCTTTTCCAAATAGCCCAGCGCGGCCAGCGTATGAGCCATGCGCTGGGCCGTGCTGCGGTCGATGCCCGCCTGCTCGGCAAGCTCGTTCAGGCTCAGCGGTTCTTGCCGCGCACCCACCGCTTCAAGGACGCCCATGCTCTTAGCGACGGACTGCACGAACAAATGGTCAGGGACAGGCATCTTTGGTTTTTGGATGAGTGAAGGAGGGAATGCTACCCATCCCTGAATAAGGGAAAGAACTAGGTGCACCTCGTGAAAACGGTCACATAATATCGACATACACCCGTTCTGTACTGCATAGTAATACACACAGCCCAATACTACCGCGGCTGCTATGCACTTGGGTTTTTGCTGATCTCTTCGAAGGAGCATTGATATGAAGCGAATCGCGATGCGTCGTGCCGTGGTGGCACTGCTGGCCGCTGCTGTCGTTCCCGTCGTCGGCGCCCAAGGCACCAACGACCCGGTCCGGCTGGGTGTGATGCTCCCGCTGACGGGCCCGGCCGCACTGGCGGGCAGTTCCATTCTGGAAGGCATCCGCTTCGCAGCGGACGAGGCGAACGCGAAGGGTGGCGTCAATGGTCGCAAGGTCCAGCTTTTTGTTGAGAACGACGAGGGCTCGTCCACGAAGGGTGTGACCGCCGTGCGTAAGTTGGTCGAGTCCGACAAGGTGGTTGCTATCAGCGGCACCTATGTGAGTGCGGTGGCGCTTGCGGCGTCGAAGGTGGCACGCGAGTTCAAGGTACCGATGGTGTCCGCGGGCTCTACCTCTTCGAACGTGACGGACGCGAATACCTCCGGGGACCCATGGTTCTTCCGCGCCTTCCCTGGCAGTGACGAGCAGGCCGAGCAGTCGGCACGAGACATCGTGAAGAAGCTCAATGCGAAGAAGGTGGCGCTGATCCAGGAAAACTCGATCTATGGCTCGTCGCTGGCCGAGCAGATGAAAAAGGTCATTCCCCAGTACGGGGGGCAGATCGTTGGCGTCGAAGCCTACAACCCCGATGAGCGTGATTTTTATTCGGTGCTCACCAAGATCCGCACCAAGCAGCCCGACGCCATCTACATCGCCGGTCTGATGGACGCTGGCGCTCAAATCATCAAACAGTCGCGCGAAGCAGGGCTGAAGGCCGCACTCGTGGGGTCTGGTTCGATGATGAGCGACAAGCTGATCGAGCTGGCCGGCCCCGCGTCGGAGGGCTTCGCGGTGTCTTCGATGTTCGAGCCTTCCACGCCGAACAAGGTCGGCCAAGCCTTCACGGCGAGCTGGCGCCAGAAAATGAAAAAGGAGCCCGATGTGTACAGCGCGCTGGGTTACGACTCGATGCACCTGCTGATCGAGGCAGCGCGCCGCGCGCCGAAGGTCGATGGAGCATCGATGCAGTCGACGTTGAAGGGCATGAAGGACGTACCGTTGGTGCAGGGTCCGGATGGAACTGTCGCCAAGTTCGACGACAAGGGCAGCTGCAGCTTCAAGATTGGCTTGGCTGTTGTGCGCAACGGCAAACGTCAGTGGCTCCCGTTCGACTGAACGGACCCGACCTGCAATGGAATTGCTCAGTCTGTTTCCGCAGTTCTTGGCCAATGGATTGATCAACGGCGCCAGCTACGTGCTCGTGGCCGTGGGCCTGACCTTGGTCTTCGGCATCCTTCACATCGTCAACTTTGCGCACGGCGAGTTCTACATGCTGGGCGGCTATGCGGCCATTACCGCTTCAACAGCGTTCGGTCTGCCGCTCATCCCGGCATTGCTCGTGGTGGTGATATGCATGGCCGCTTTCGGCATGTTGGCCGAACGCGTCGTCTTTCAGCCCTTGGCCAAACGAGATTCGAGCAACGCGATCATTGCTTCCTTCGGCCTGTCGGTGCTGCTGCAGAACGGCGCGTTGCTGGTATTCGGTGCACAACCGCAGGCTCTCAAGACCGATCTCGCCGGTATTCCCGTGCAGTTCGGCTCGGTCTTCGTCACGGGCCAGCGCCTCCTGATTGTCGTCGTCACTATCGCAATTGTCACCGCGCTGATGCTGGTCCTTCGCTTCACATGGACCGGTCGCGCATTGCGTGCCATGGCTCAACATCCGATGGTCGCGCACATCAGCGGCGTCAACGTTCGCAAAATTGCTGTCATCACCTTCGCCATCGCCGCGGCCATGGCTGGCGTCGCTGGAGCGCTGATGTCCTCGGTGTTCCTGGTACAGCCGACTTCTGGCGCCATGCTGGTGATGAAGGCCTTCACCGTCGTCATTCTTGGCGGCATGGGCAGCGTTGGTGGCGCTGTCATCGCCGGTGTCGGTTTGGGGGTGATCGAGGCGATGGTCTCAGGCTACATCGGCAACGAACTGCGAGACATGATCGGCTTTTTCCTGGTCATCGCGATGCTCTTGATCCGCCCACAGGGACTTCTGGGCCAATCCACGGAGCGTTCCTGATATGCGCCGATCTCCTGTGTTGCTGTTTGCCTTGGGCTTACTGACTCTTCTTCCGGCGATGGGGGTGGGCGGTTACGTCCTCAACATTCTGGTGATGATCTTCGTCTTCGCCATCCTGGCGGTGAGCCTCGATCTGGTCATGGGCTGGGCCGGACAGTTTTCATTCGCGCATGCTGCCTTCTTTGGCATAGGTGCCTATACGACGGCGATCCTCCAGCGAGACTTCGGGACCGGCTTTTGGGTAAACCTGCCGGTAGGCATGGTGCTCGCAGGGCTGTGCGGTCTGCTCCTCGGGTTGCCTGCGCTGCGGCTTCGCGGTCATTTCCTGGCGATCGTGACCATAGCGTTCCAGACCATCGTCTATCTCGCATTGACGCAGTGGAAAGGGCTTACCGGTGGTCAGTTCGGCATCGAAGTGCAGCCGGTGCCCGGTTTCGCCTCGATCGGCCGCTTCTACTACCTGGCTCTTGGTCTGAGCGTCGCCAGCATTGCGATCGGCTGGTGCCTGACGCATTCGCGCCTGGGCATGGCTTGGCAAGCAGTGCGCGACGATGAGGTGCTGGCGCGCGCAATCGGTTTGAACACGACGGCCAGCAAGCTCACCGCGTTCGTGATCGCTTCGGCACTCGCCGGTGCAGCAGGCGTGCTCGTCGCGCACCACATTCGCGGCGTGACGCCCGATGACTTCACGGTGCTGACCTCCGCAACCATTGTGGCGATGGTCGTCGTGGGTGGGCGCGGCACGATATGGGGCCCGTTGCTGGGCGCCGCTGTGCTCACCGCGTTGCCAGAAGTGCTCGGCTTCGCGGCGGATTACAAATTGATGATCTTCGGTTTGCTCATGGTCCTTATGGTGATCGTCATGCCTCAGGGCGTGTTCGGCGCATGGGTTGGAAGGACGAAGAAATGAAGACGCCACTGCTTCGATTCGACACGGTGACGCGCCGCTTCGGTGGGCTCGTGGCGCTCAACGGCATCAGTTTCGACGTTGGCGACGGCGAGATCGTCGGCCTGATCGGCCCCAATGGATCGGGCAAGTCGACCCTCGCGAACATCGTCACGGGCGTTCTGCCGGCGACCTCTGGGGCGGTCTACATGGGAGACACCCGCGTTTCCGGCATGGCGCCCTGGCGAATCGCTAGAGCGGGTGTCGCGCGCACCTTCCAGATGCTGCGCCTGTTCCCGACCATGTCGGTAGCCGAAAACATTGCCTTGGCAATGCACCCTGGTCTGAAGACAGGATACGGCGCATCGATCCTCCGTCTGGCGACAGCCGGTCACGAAGATGCCGCCGTCCGCGCCAAGGCCATCGAGATGCTGGCGCTTTTCAACCTTGAGAAGTTCATCGACCAACCAGCCATGGCGCTGTCCATTGGCCAGCAACGCATGGTCGAACTCGCACGCGGCTTGGCCACGGCGCCGCGCGTATTCGTGCTCGACGAGCCAGCCGCAGGTCTCTCACCTCCAATGGTCGACCGCCTGATCGAGGTAATTCATCGAATGCGCGCCGATTACGGTGTGACGGTGCTGTTGGTCGAGCATGTGATGCGCGTGGTGCAGGCCGTATGCGACCGCGTGGTGGTGCTTGACTACGGCGAGAAGATCGCCGACGCGACCCCGTCGGTAGCGATCAACGACCCGAGCGTGGTCGAGGCGTATCTGGGAACAGGACGAGCGAAACATGCTTGAAGTCAAGAACATCGAGGCCGGTTACGGTCGATCGAAGGTGCTGTATGGCGTTTCGTTCTCTGTACCGAACGGCGGGCTGACGGCCGTGCTGGGCGGCAATGGATCGGGGAAGTCGACGACGCTGAAGGCCCTCGCAGGATTGGTGGTGCCTGCAGCCGGCGAGATCCTGCTCGACGGCCGGAGGGTCGATCGAGTGTCAGCGCATGAGATGGCCGGCCGAGGGCTCGTGCTCGTGCCGCAGGGCAAGGAAGTATTCGCGGGAATGTCGGTGGAAGAGAACATCCTCATGGGCGCCTACCACCGGCGCAGCGAGAAGGCGCAAATTCGCAGGGACCTCGATGAGGTCTACGGGCTCTTTCCCAGACTGGTGGTGCGCAAGAAGGCGCTGGCCGGCTTGCTGTCGGGCGGTGAACGCCAGATGTTGTCCATCGGCCGCGCGCTGCTTGCCAAGCCCAGCCTGCTGCTGCTCGATGAACCTTCGGCCGCGCTGTCGCCGAAGGTCGTCGGAGAAATCGCGGACATCATTCGCGACCTGCGCCAACGGGGCCTTTCAATCTTGCTCGTCGAGCAGAACGTGTCGATGGCTCTGGAGTTGGCAGACGAAATACACGTCTTGCGAGAAGGCCGCGTCGCGCATTCGTGCGTGAACGGGACGAATGTCGACTTGGCATCCCTTCAGCAGTTTTATTTGGGCGCTTCCCCGATGCCCGCCGCAGCTTGAAGGTGCCGAAGCCAATGCGTTTCAAGGACAAAAACGTCATCGTCACGGGCGCGGCCCGAGGCATCGGCCGGGCGACCGTCGAGCGCTTCGTCGCCGAAGGTGCGAACGTCTTGGCCGTCGATCTCGATTTCGGCGATGTGGGCAGCATTGACATCGTGAACAAAGAGAACGCCGCGCAGGCGCACGCGCTGGCGCTAGATCTTTCAGGTGACGACGCGCCCCGGCGCGTCGTGGAGGCCGCGCGGCAACTCGGTCGGCATGTCGATTTCTTAATCAACAACGCTGGCGTCGGCGGCTCCAAGGCACTCGCGCTGTCCGACGATGCGCTGATCGATCGCATCTTAGCAATCAACCTGCGGGCAGTGCTGCGGCTAACGCGCGACATGCTGCCCGGACTGGCAGACGGCGGCAGCATCGTGAACGTCGCCTCGGTGTTCGGCGAAACCGGCTTCCCGGGGTCCACGGCGTATGCCGTCTCCAAAGCCGGCGTCTCGCAGCTCACGCGTCAACTCGTGGCGGATCTGTCGTTCCGTGGCATTCGCGTCAATGCGGTGGCGCCCGGCGTCATCCATACGGCGATGACTGCACACCGACTGTCTCACGACGCGGACTACAACAGAGCCATGGTCGATGCCACCCCGCTGAAATCGATTGGCACCGGCGCGCAGGTTGCCTCGGTCATTGCCTTCCTATGCAGCGAGGACGCCTCCTATGTCACGGGCCAAGTCATCGCTGTCGACGGCGGCTGGCTGGCCTGCCACTCGCACGCCTGAACACCACCTGGCGATCATCAACTATTCCAAGGACAACTCTGATGAATCCTGTTTCTCCTGTGATCTGGCCGAATGGCGCACGTTGCGCGGTTATGTTGGCCTTTGATTTCGACGCGGAGACGCTATGGCTGTCCCGCGACCCCGCCAATGCCAAGCGGCCCGGCACGCTCTCCCAAGGCACCTACGGAGCCAAGGTGGGCGTGCCGAAGATCGTCGAGACCCTCAAGGATGCTGGCGTGCCCGCCACCTTCTTTGTGCCGGGTTGGACCGCCGAGCGCCACACTGATAAGGTCGAGTTGGTACTCAAGGATGGCCATGAGGTCGGCCATCATGGCTACCTGCATGAATGGATCGACCCGGATAAGCCGGAACTCGAGGAAGAGGTGTTCGTCAAGGGCCTCGAAGCGCTGCAGGCCACCGTCGGCATCAAGCCCCTGGGCTACCGCTCTCCAGCGTGGGAGACGAGTCACAACATGATCTCGTTGATCCAGAAGTACGGACTGCGCTACGACAGTTCCCTGATGGACCAGATCAATCCGTATCGCCATGTACTGGCGGACGGCGCGGCGGGCCCGATTGAGCTGCCGGTGCATTGGAGCCTGGACGATGCGCCCTTCGCGCTCTTCTCGATCAAGACGCCTCGCACGATCGTTTCCAACGAGCAGGTGCTCGAAGTTTGGAAGGACGAGTTCCGCGAGATCTACCGCTGGGGCGGTCTGTACTCGCTGACGATGCATCCGCAAGTCATCGGCCGACCATCGCGCATCGCAATGCTGCGCGAGTTCATTGCATGGATGCAGGGCTTCCCGAACGTCTGGTTCGCCCGCGGCGGGGAAGTCGCCCAGGCGTGGGCCAAAGTGGAGGCCCACGCCTGAGTTCCATGCAAAATCAAGAGTACGTGAAGCTGGACGGCCTGGGCTTGGCCGCGCTGCTGCGAGCTGGCGAAGTTACTCCGAAGGAGTTGATGGAGTGCGCCATCCGCCTTGCCCGTGAACTCGCGCCGACATTGAACGCGCTGAGCTACGAACAGTATGAAGCGTCATTGGCGCTCGCTCGTGAATGGTCGCAACGCGGGACCTTCCGAGGCATTCCTTTCCTGTTGAAGGACTCCGGTCTCGCATCAACGCGATTGGCGTCGAGTCTGGGTTCGGCGCTGTTCAATGACATGCGGTACACCCACAACGCGACCTTGGTCGACCGTTTCGAAACGGCGGGTTTCATTCCCTTCGCGCGAACAACCGTGCCAGAGCTCTGCATGGCGCCGACGACCGAAGCGCTGCGCAATGGCGGCGCTACGCGCAATCCGTGGGATCCGGGCCGTTCTGCTGGCGGCTCTAGCGGCGGCGCCGCAGCGGCGGTGGCCGCGGGCATCGTACCCGTGGCTCACGGAAGTGACGGCGGTGGGTCGATCCGCATTCCTGCATCGTGCTGCGGCATCTTCGGCTTGAAAGCGTCGCGCGGGCTGGTCCCGATGGGTCCCTTCCGCGGCGAAGGGTGGGGCGGTCTCGCTGTCGATGGCGTATTGAGCCGCACGGTGCGTGACACTGCCGCCGCGATGGATGCCATCGCGGGAGCGGAAGCAGGTGCGCCCTATGTCGGGCCGGTGTTTGAGACAAAGTTTCTGGCCTCGGTCGAAGAGGGCTTGACGCGGCCATTGCGCATCGGGCTGTGGCGCAAGCCGTTTGGCGACTTGGCGCTGGCGCCCGAGTGTCTCGCGGGACTCGAGGTGACGGCCAAGTTGTGCGCATCGCTCGGCCACGACATCGTCGAGATGGAGACACCTTCTTTCGATTACGACGGCTTCGTCGATGCGCATGCCGAGGTGCTGGCGGCGAACATCGTTCTGTCTGTTGATGCACGCCTCAAACTGCTCGGACGGTCCTTGCGCGAGGAAGATCTCGAGCCGGCAATTCGTGATGGCTACGAAATGGGAAAGTCGGTGTCAGCGAGCGTGTACGCCGCCGCCATCAATCGCTTCCATGCCATCGGTCGCTTGATGGACGCATGCATGCACGGCGTCGACGTGTTGATGACGCCTGGACTCGTGCAGTTGCCGGCGCGACTTGGAGAGCTGGCAATGACTGGAAGCTTCAGCGGCTTCCGTCGTCGGGTGGGTCGCTACTCCACCTTCTTCGCGCTAATCAACGCCTCAGGTCAGCCGGCGGCGAGCCTCCCGACCTACTGGACAGCAGATCGTTTGCCTGTAGGCACACAGATCATCGCCCGCCTGGGGCGCGACGACCTGATTCTCCAGCTGGCGGCTCAGATCGAAGCTACTGGAACCTGGCAGCCCACCTTAGGAACTCCATGACGAGCACCGTCCTGATTCGACTCCTAACTTCAGAAGACTACGACGCGTGGTCGTCGCTGTGGAAAGGCTACCAGCGGTTCTACAACGTCGACATCGCGGAATCTGTGACTGCACGCACTTTCGCCCGACTACTGGATTCCGTCGAGCCGATGCACTGTGCGCTGGCGGAGCGGGATGGCACGGCCATCGGTTTGGTGCACTTCATCTTCCATCGCTCGACCTGGACTGAGGGAGATTACTGCTACCTACAGGATCTCTTTGTCGATCCTGCAAGCCGCAATACCGGCTCCGGGCGCAAGCTGATCGAGCACGTGTACGACGCGGCCCGGCGACGCGGTGCTTCGCGCGTCTACTGGCTCACCCACGAATCGAATATCGATGCAATGAAGCTCTACGACAAGGTGGCCGAACGACCGGGCTTCGTGCAATACCGGCGAGCTATCCCTTAATCCCCAGCGTGCATCATCCATGACTCGACGTTTAGAAGGCCGCGTGGCGGCCGTGACCGGGGCCGCGAGCGGCCTTGGAAAGGCCACCGCGTTGGCGCTGGCAAAGCAGGGCGCACGTGTGTTGCTGTTCGACCGCGACGAAGTCGGCTTGGCTGCTACGGCTGCCGCGTGCCCTCACTCCGTGACCGTTGTTGGGGACGCCTCATCGTCTGTCGATGTGGCACGCGCAGCCGAGACGGCCCTTCTTACTCTTGGGCCGGTGGAGTTGCTTGCGGTAGCGGCGGGGATCTTGGGGCCCGCGAAACCCGCAATCGAACTGGCTGAGGAAGAGTGGGACCGATTGTTCGCGATCAACGTTAAAGGTCCTTGGCTTGCAGCACGAGCGTTCATCCCACAGATGCGAGAGCGAGGCCGGGGTTCGATCGTGCTGTTCTCGTCAACGGCTGGATTGATCGGTTCTCGCTTCCTCTCTGCCTACTCCGCATCAAAGGGCGCGGTCACGATGCTGACGCGCAGTCTTGCCCTTAACCATGCGGCTGAACATATCAGGGTGAACTGCATCTGTCCGGGAACGATCAACGGCCCGATGACTGATGCAAGCTTCGCGCAAGCTGGCGATGTCGACGCGCAGGAGGCTCGTGCACAAATCATGCTTTCGGGCATTCCGTTGAGGCGATTTGGCGAGCCCGAAGAGATCGCAACCGCTGTGCTCTACCTGCTCGGGGACGAGGCAGGCTTCACAACTGGCATTGCACTTCCCGTCGATGGCGGTCGCACTGCTTAGCCATCTGTCCCGCGTTTGCGGCAGCGTCGAACCGGTCATAACGGCCGCTGTGTTGCTCATGCTGACACCACTGGCAGTGATTGCCGCTGCGCGATCGACCGCCTATCTCCGCGAAAAAACAAGCATATGAGTGAGTTATGAATCTATTGTCAAAAGCACAGAGCTACGAGTAAGTAGCTGAATCTGGCCGGCTTTCGAGTACGGACCACGAACGCCAGCTTCGCGACTACCCCCGCCCAATCTAGCGGGCCAAAGTCGCCTAACCAGGAGAAACCCACATGAGCAGTTACCTTCTTAACCGTCGCTTATTTCAAGTCGCCCTAGCGGCCGGACTTGCGATGTCCACGACTCTTGCGCCGGCGCAAACGAACCCCGTCGCCGGCGGCGTCCTGAACGCGATCATCAATCCTGAGCCTCCGAGCCTGAATCTGGCGTTGCAGCAGGTCCAGTCCACGCAGATCGTGGCATCGAAGATCTATGAGAGTCTCTTGATCTACACGCAGAAGCTGCAGCCCACTCCGGGGCTGGCGCGAGCGTGGACTATGTCGGACGACCGTCTGACCTACACGTTTCAGCTCCAGCGCGGCGTGAGGTGGCACGATGGAAAGCCCTTCTCTTCGGCAGATGTGGTCTTCACGTACAAGAAGATTCTGGCGAATACGGCACGTGCCAAAGCGCTGATGGAAAACGTCGCGGATGTGATCGCGACTGACCCCGATACTGTCGTCTTCAAGCTGAAGCAGCCCTACTCGGCGTTTCTATACGCCTTCGACATTGGCGGCGGGGCCATTCTTCCCAAGCACTTGTACGACGTGCCGACCGAACTCGGCAGGAACCCATACAACAACGCCCCCATAGGCACCGGGCCTTTCAAGTTCTCCAAATGGGAGAGGGGGTCGCACATTGAGCTGGTGAGGAACAGCGACTACTGGCGGCAAGGCCTTCCGTACTTGGACGGAATCACGTACCGCGTCATTCCGGATTCCGCTTCGCGGCGAGTCGCCCTGGAGCAGGACACGGTGCAGCAGGCGGTGGCTAGCGATCTCGAGCCGATCGACGGTCCACGCCTGCGTAAGCTGCCGACCCTTACGGTTTCGACGGCGGGATCGGAGTACTGGGCCCCATTGCAGTGGATCGAGATGAACAACTCGATCGCCCCATTCAACGACAAGCGGTTCCGTCAAGCCGTGATGCACGCCATTGACCGAGAGTTTGTGGTCAACAAAATTTTCTTCGGCCTTGGTACCGTCGCCACCGGCCCCATCAACCACATGACCCGCTTCTACGACCCCAATGTGAAGCAGTATCCATATGACCCCAAGCTTGCCGCTAAGCTGCTGGACGAGATGGGATTGGTCGCCGACTCGAACGGCGTGCGAGTTCGCACCACATTCATTCCGATGCCTTACGGCGAGGCCTACAGGCGGTTCGGGGAATACCTCAAGTTGTCACTTGGCAAGGTGGGGATCGCGGTAACGATCGAGAACGTCGATGTCGGCACCTGGGTCAAAAGGATGGGGGACGGCGACTACCAGATGGTGGCCAATGGTGTCTTCCAGTACGGCGATCCTGCGATTGGCGTGGCGCGGACATACCTGAGTACGAACATCCGCAAGGGCGTCGCTTTCACGAACACCTCGCAGTACCGCAATCCCAAGGTGGACGAGCTTTTCCTGAAGGCGGCGACGGTTCCGGATCAGGAACGGCAAGCGCTCTACTCTGAAATCCAGCGAATCCTTGTCGAAGATGTTCCGGTCGCCTGGATCGTGGACGCACAACAGCCGGTCTACCTCAGCAAGCGGGTGCAGAACGCGAACATCACCGCACTCGGTGCCGCAGGTTCTTATGCCGAAGCTTGGTTGTTGAAGAAGTAGTCCACATGCGGAGGCCGTAATGAGGGCTTGTGCTCGTCGTCACATCAGGCAGTTCTCGCTCACGTTGACCAAAAAGAGGCATACGGCCGCCACGCTTTCAGCGCAGATCGCCACCGATTTCATTGTCCGGATGATGTCCGTGCTGTCTGCACAAGAGCGCGCTGTTTTAGACACAGCACTGGAAAAGATGATCGCGCTCATGCATGAGGACTTCGATGGTGCCACCGCGCACTGACGGTCAAAAGGAACGCAAGGCGCCGGCCGGCGCCAGCCATCTCGCGAGAAGCGAGCGAATCGAAATCAATTGGAGAAAGCAATGGAAAAACAGCAGGAGCCGCTGCAACGCGGCGAGATACTGGGGGCGGTGGAGGCCCTCCGCGAAGAGGCGGTGAGCAAGCTGTCCGAGCTGGTGAGCTACCCCTCGCTGCTCGGACAAGAGGCCGAAGCCCAGGCCGCCGTCGCACGGACATTTAAGCAGCTGGGTCTGGAAGTCGAGCAATTCGAAGTAGACAAGGAAAAGATCCGCCATCACCCCGGGTACTCACCATCACTTATTGAGTACAAAGGTAGAGACAACGTGGTTGGCGTTCACCAGCCCAAAGGTCCCGTGCAAGGTCGATCGCTCATCCTGAACGGGCACATTGACGTTGTCCCTGTTGGGCATCCCAAGCTCTGGTCGACTCCTCCGTTCCAGCCCCGGGTCGTCGGCGACCGCCTCTACGGAAGAGGAGCTGCCGACATGAAGGCGGGGATCGTCGCGTATATGACCGCGTTCACCGCCTTGAGGAACTTGGGCTACGAACCTGCAGCGACCGTCTATCTCCAGTCGGTCATCGAAGAGGAATGCACCGGCAATGGTGCTCTCGCCTGTCTGGTGGAGGGCTATACGGCGGATGCCGCACTCATCCCCGAACCATCCGATGAGGGTGTAATGAGCGCCCAGCTCGGCGTGTTGTGGCTTTCCATTGAAGTGTTCGGGATTCCGGTGCACGCGGCGCAGGCCCAGGAAGGGATCTCGGCCACCGCCTACGCGCAGTACCTCGTCGAACAACTGCGCGAACTTGAGCGGGCGTGGAACGAACCATCAGCCCGGCATCCGGTGTACTGCAATCACACCCACCCCATCAACTTCAACCTGGGGCGGATCGAAGGGGGGGAGTGGCCATCGTCGGTCCCGACCCACTGCAAAGTGGATGTTCGCATCGGCTACTACCCTGGCAAGAAGGCGGCGCAAGTGAAAGCCGAAATCGAGGAGGTGCTGCGGCAGGCCCACGCCAGCCACCCGCAAGCAGCTGCCTTGCAGTATGAGGTGGGATACGGCGGATTCCAGGGTGACGGGCTGGTGGTGGATATGGAGCAACCACTGATCGCCATGCTAATGGGCTGTCACAGTGACCTGTGGGAACGCCAGCCCGCACAGCGCGCCTTTACCGCCACGACAGACGTGAAGTTTTTTCACCTCTACGGGTCTATCCCGTCGACCTGTTACGGGCCCAGCGGCTCCAGCATCCATGGAATCGACGAATGGGTGTCTATCGACAGCATGCAGCGCGTGGCGGCTGTTTATGCCCTTTTCATCGCCCGCTGGTGCGGACTGAATCGCCTGCACTAAGGAAAGAACCCATGACAGACACCAGTCTCCCGGCGAGCTCCCCTCTCGGGGCCTCTCATAGCAATCGCGTGCGTGTCGCACTGAGATTCTTTGGAAGCCGTGCCATCAAGTCGGCCATCGTGCTTGTACTGATCGCGGTGTTCAATTTCATCCTCGTGCGCGCCGCGCCAGGCGACCCTGCAGAAATCATGGCGGGACTGTCTGGAGGAGCCGACGCAGCCACGCTGCAACAGCTTCGACGGGACTTCGGGCTGGACAAGCCTGTCTCAACGCAGTTGTTGAATCATCTCGAAGGGGTCTTTACCCTCGACCTAGGCTACTCATTCCGACAGCAAGAGAAGGTTGCGACATTGATCTTCGCGCAACTACCCGCGACATTGTTGTTGACAGTATCCGCATTTGTGCTGGCGGTGGGTGTCGGCATTCTTCTGGGGATCACGGCTGCGCTCCATGCGGGCCGGTGGAAAGACACCGCAGTCACAACGATCGCACTTCTGGTTTATGCGACACCGAGCTTTTGGATCGGCCTGATGCTGGTGCTGTTGTTCGCCGTCAAGCTTGAATGGCTGCCGCTCTTCGGCTATCAGACGGTGGGCGCAGGCTACACGGGGATCATGCACGCGCTGGATGTGGGGCGGCACCTGTTGCTTCCTGCAGTGACACTGGGACTGTTCTACGCGGCAATTTATACCCGGCTCACGCGCGCATCGGTCCTCGAGGTGCTGAACATGGATTTCGTGAGAACGGCGCGTGCCAAGGGGTTGAGCGAGCCGCAGGTCATTCGGCGGCACGTCTTGAGAAATGCCTTGCTTCCCATCATCACGTTTGCCGGCCTGCAAGCCGGCGGTCTGGTCGGTGGCGCAGTGCTGATCGAAACCGTCTTCGGGTGGCCTGGGATTGGCCGGTTGGCATTCGAGGCACTTGGCCAGCGCGACTACAACCTTCTGCTCGGAATTTTCTTCGTCGCGTCGGTCTTGGTCGTGATCATCAACATGCTTACCGACGTTCTCTACACCCTGGTCGACCCCAGGATCGAACTCAAATGAACTCGTACCTTCGACTCTTCCTGCGTCACCGCAGCGGCGTAATGGGGCTTGCCATCATCGCGCTGGTTTTCGCTATAGCGCTGGGGGCAGGCTTTGCTTTCCCCAGCGGCCCGTGGGACATGGTGAACGCGCCGTTCACGCCCCCATTCAGCGACGGTTCGCTTCTCGGAACCGACATGCTTGGCCGGGATATTGCGGCCGGGGTCGCGCACGGTGCGCGCATGTCGTTGCTCCTTGGCGTGGTCTCGACAGTCGTGGCCCTTGTCATCGGAACGACGATTGGCGCATTTGCGGGCTACTTCGGCGGGCAAGTTGACAACCTCCTCATGGGACTGACAGAGATATTCCAGACGATTCCCAGCTTTCTGCTGGCGGTCGTCCTGGTGGCAACCTTCAAGCCAAGCGTGGCGACGATCGTGTGGACCATTGCCATCGTGTCGTGGCCTCCATTGGCCAGGTTGGTACGTGCCGAATTCCTCACGCTGAAGCAACGCGAGTTCGTGCAAGCCGCAGCCCTATCAGGCCAATCCAACATGAGGATCATCTTTTCACAGGTATTGCCCAATAGCTTGTCGCCGATCATCGTATCCGCCTCGCTGATGACGGCATCCGCCATTCTGCTCGAATCGGGTCTGAGCTTTCTCGGCTTGGGTGACCCCAATGTCATGAGCTGGGGCTTCATCATCGGGGCCTCACGCAGCGTCATGGCGGACGCTTGGTGGATGAGTGCCTTCCCCGGCTTTGCGATCATGCTGACCGTGCTCGCACTGAATCTTATCGGCGAGGCGCTCACCGACGTGATGAATCCGAAACTGTCTCAGGCGAGAGGAAAGTGATGGACATGCGTGTGTCAAAACCGATATTGCAGCTTCAAGGTCTTTGCGTCTCACAAGCAGGAGGCGACCGCCGGCAAATTTTGCGCGGCGTCAGCTGGGATGTCCGGGCGAACGAGATCCTGTGCGTGGTTGGCGAGTCCGGCTCAGGGAAATCTGTGGCCGCTCATGCCGTGATGGGGCTGTTGCCCAAGGAGCAGCTCCATGTGACCGGCGGCAGCATCCGGTACGCCGGAGAGGACTTGACGACGGTGAGTGCGGACGAGCACAGGGGACTCCGCGGCAGCAAGATATCGATGATCTTTCAGGAGCCGATGTCCGCACTCAACCCGATCATGCGCATCGGGGCCCAGGTCGAAGAATTGTTCGAGCTGCACACGCGGCTGACGAAACAGGAGCGAACGGAGCGTGTCATTGATCTCTTTCGGTCCGTGTTGCTACCCAATCCCGAACTCATTTACCGCGCCTACCCCTTTGAACTCTCAGGCGGCCAGCGACAACGCGTTGTGATCGCCATGGCCCTGGCCCTGGAGCCCGACATCATCGTTGCCGATGAGCCTACGACCGCGTTGGACGTAACAACCCAGGCCCAGATACTTCGCCTGCTCAAGGATCTACAGCGTCGTTTGCAGATCGGGGTCGTGATGATCACTCATGACTTTGGGGTGGTGGCGGAAATAGCGGATCGCATCGTAGTCATGAGAAACGGCGAAGTCGTCGAATCGGGCACCGCTGCCGAGGTCCTGCGAAGTCCCGTGCAGCAATACACGAAGGATCTGATTGATGCCGTGCCCGGTTTGCCGCAGAGCAACGTCGCCCGTTCATTCGATTCTGAGCCGTTGCTTTCGGTCAGCAATCTTGAGAAGAGATTTGGCCGACTTGGCCAACGCCAGGTATATGCGCTCAAGGGTGTTTCCATGGCAATTCGCGCGGGAGAGATTGTCGGCGTCGTAGGCGAGTCCGGCTCAGGCAAATCCACCTTGGGGCGGGTCATCGCCGGGCTGACGGTCGCAGATCAGGGCAGCATCAAGCTGCAGGGCACCGAATTAGCCGGCAAGTCGCTTCAGCAGCGCGGACTGCATCGCAAAGACATCCAGATGGTCTTCCAAGACCCGTATGGATCCCTCAATCCCAGGCATCGTGTTGGCGATGCGGTCGCACAAGGACCGATCGCCTTCGGTGCGGACCCGAGCGGCGCACGCCAGAGAGCACTCGAACTCCTGCAGCTCGTCGGCTTGGGTGCTGATTCCGCTAACCGATTTCCACACCAGTTCTCTGGCGGTCAACGGCAGAGAATTGCCATTGCTCGTGCCTTGGCGCTCGATCCGAAGCTGCTGATCGCGGACGAAGCCGTTTCGGCACTCGATGTCTCGATCCAGGCGCAAGTCCTCGACCTGCTGGTCGGTATCACCAGGGATTTGAACCTGGCTGTCCTGTTCATCACTCATGACCTGCGAGTTGCCGCCCAGATTTGCGATCGCATCGTGGTGATGAAAGAGGGCGAAGTATGCGAGACCGGGCCTGCGTCACAGATCTTCTTTTCTCCTCACCATCTGTACACGCAAAAACTGCTGGATGCGATCCCAGGACGCGAGAAGGGAGCAAGTACTTCGAGTCCTGCGGCGGTGGACGCGTAGCGGGAAGACGGCGCGAGCGCGCGGAAGCGGAGGATCGCGAGGACCAAGGCCGCTCTCAAGTTCTGGAAGCTCATTGTCGCCATGATTCACCCCGAGATTGGCGATGGCGTGGTGAGGCACATCTTCAGCGCCAGGAACGCTGGTTCTATGCGCTCGTCGCTTACGCACGCATAGCCGAGCAACAGACCCCGGCGCGTACCGCCAGTTCGAACGTAGTAGCGTGAGAGCGGTCGCGTTAGGACTCCGCGCACCTCAGCTGCGCGCGAGATAGCTACGTCATCGGTGCCGTCCGGCAGGCGCAGCACCAGATGCAGTCCCGCGTTGCTGGCTTGCGGGTCGAGATATTCGGGACCGAGGTGCCGCAGGATCAAAGAGACCAGCAGCGCCCGGCGGCGCGCGTAGACCACGCGCATGCGACGGATGTGCGAGGCGTAGTGACCCTGTTCAATCAGTTCGGCCAGTGCCAAGTGCGTGAATGCATGGCCTTCTCGGTAGAGGTCAGCATGCGCTGTCCTGAATGAGCCGGCCAGCGCACGGGGCAGCACCATATAGCCGACGCGAAGACTTGGAAACAGAGTCTTGCTGAAAGTCCCGATGTAGATCACAGGTGCGTTGGGCTCCAGCCCCTGCATCGCCGGAATGGGGCGACCCGAGAAGCGGAATTCGCTGTCGTAGTCGTCTTCGACAATCCAGCTTCCTGCCGATCGCGCAAAGTCGAGCAGCTCGCGCCTTCGAGCCAGGCTCATCACCGACCCAAGCGGGTATTGGTGAGATGGGGTCACGAAGATCAGCCTGGGCGGCTTGCTGCGGTGGGGCCAGCCGGTGTCGTCGCCCTCGACGTGCATGGGGCGGATCACCGCCGAGCCCATTTGCAGCACTTTATGAAAACCCCAGTAGCCGGGCTCTTCCACCCATACCGTATCGCGCGGGTCGACCAGCATTCGCATACTCAGGTCTATCGCTTGGTGCACCCCTTCCGTGACTAGGATCTGATCGGGGTCGCAGCGCACTGAGCGGGCCACGCGCAGGTGCTCGGCGATGGCTGAACGCAAGGCAGGATGGCCGCCTCCGTGTGAATATGTCAACAGTTCAGGGCGTGGCGATCGCCAGAGCCGCGCCAGAATGCGGCTGAATTGGCGACGGGGAAACAAGGTAACGTCTGGAACCCCGGGCATGAAGGCGCCCCATTGCACCGGCGCCGCCGAGGCATTGGCCAACAGAGACTGCGCTCGGCGTGAGAAACGCACTGATGCGCTTTCGTCGTCCATGCCGATGGCGTTCCGGCCCGTGGCGAGGAAACTCTCGGGTGTGATGTTGGCTACGAAGGTGCCGCTACCAACCCGTGCGTGCACATATCCCTCTGCCTGCAGTTGATCGTATGCGTTGACGACCGTGTTGCGGGACATGCCCAGCTCGCGGGCCAAGTCACGTGATGCTGGCAACAGGCTCAGCGGCTGCAAGCTGCCATCGAGGATTGCCGCGCGCAGAGATTCGTAGACCTTGCGGTTGAGCGTCGTGTCAGTGGTGCCTGACATGCGTTGAAGCACGAGGTCTGCGCAGAGGGACTTCATGAAACTCGAATTGGTTCCAATCATTTTACAGAAGTGGACCTTTCACATGGGACCAATGACAGGTCCAATTCGAGCCAAAGGAGCAAGACATGACAGTAACGACACTCACCAACGCTGATCTGCATCAGCGCCGCCTCGCCTCAACCGCTCGGGGCGTCGGCGTCCTCACCGATTTCTTTGCCGCCCGCGCGCGCAATGCGGAAATTTGGGACGTGCAGGGCCGACGTTTCATCGACTTTGCCGGCGGCATCGGCGTGCTCAACACCGGACACCTGCATCCGAAAGTCACTGCGGCAGTGCGAGCGCAGCTGGAATGTTTCAGTCATACCTGCTACCAGGTCGTGCCCTACGAGGGATACGTCACGCTCGCGGAAAAGCTGAACGAAATTGCCCCGATCGACGGGCCCGCGAAGTCCGCGTTCTTCTCGACCGGAGCTGAGGCCGTGGAGAACGCGGTCAAAGTTGCACGGGCGGCCACAGGCCGACCAGCTGTCATCGCATTCTCGGGAGGATTCCACGGGCGCACGATGATGGGTATGGCACTTACTGGCAAGGTAGCGCCTTACAAGATTGGATTCGGGCCGTTTCCGGCGGAAGTTTTTCACGTGCCGTTTCCAGGACCGAGCACCTCAGTGGCGGACTCAATTGCCGCGATTGATCAACTGTTCAAGAGTGATGTGGACCCTGCGAGGGTGGCCGCCATCATCTTGGAGCCTGTCCAAGGCGAAGGTGGTTTCCATGTCGCCCCTGCAGATCTGTTGCATCGCTTGCGCGCGTTGTGCGATCAGCATGGGATGCTGCTCATCGCGGACGAAATCCAGTCCGGTTTCGGCCGCACAGGCAAGTGGTTCGCAGTCGAACACAGTGGCGTGCACCCTGACCTGATCGTTGTGGCAAAGAGCCTTGCGGGCGGCTACCCGCTTTCAGCCTTGATTGGCAAGGCGGCCGTATTGGACTCGGCGGCTCCGGGCGGCCTAGGTGGAACCTACGCGGGCAACCCAGTTGCCATTGCGGCCTCCCATGCCGTGATCGAGGTGATGAATGAGGAGGGATTGCTCAAGCGCTCAACAGCGTTGGGCGAACGCTTGGTGACGCATCTCGAGCTATTGCGTCCGCGTGTACCTCAACTGGCAGAAGTCCGGGGCCTGGGCAGTATGGTTGCGGTGGAATTTTGTGAGGACGGAAATGAGATGCAACGCCCAGATGCCGCCTTCGCGAAGCGGGTTCAGCAGGCCGCGCTTGACGCTGGGGTGATCCTGCTGACCTGCGGCTCGGGAGGCAACGTGATCCGCTTTCTCTATCCGCTGACCATCGAAGATGCAACTTTTGAGGAAGCGTTGACGATCATTGGGAACGCGATTCTGGGCGCTGGGCAATGAGTGGCGAGTCTTGCATGCCCTCTCTCCCATTCGAGCCTTCGGACCTTGCCTTGATTCGCGACCGGGCGATGATCGGCGGAACTTGGGTGTCTGCCAGTGACGAGACCAAGTTTCCTGTTTCCGATCCTGCAACCGGCAAGCACTTGGCCCAAGTCGCCGACTGCGGCGCCGAAGATGCGGAGCGCGCAATAGAAGCCGCGCGTAGCGCGCTGCCAGGATGGCGATCGCGTCCGGCTAAGGAGCGGGCGAACCTGCTGCGTTGCTGGTTCGACCTCATCGTCTCCCATGGCGAGGATCTCGCGAGGTTGATGACCGCGGAGCAGGGGAAGCCACTTGCGGAAGCTCGTGGCGAGGTGGCTTATGGAGCAAGCTTTGTGGAGTGGTTTGCGGAGGAGGCCAAGCGCATTGCCGGCGAAACGTTGGCGTCCACTTGGGCTGACAAGCGCCAATGGGTGTCGCGTGAGCCCATCGGCGTCTGCGCTGCCATAACGCCGTGGAACTTTCCGATCGCGATGATCACGCGCAAGGTGGGCCCGGCCCTGGCTGCAGGATGCACGATGGTGGTCAAGCCCGCCGAACAAACACCGCTCTGCGCATTGGCGCTGGCCGAACTCGCGATACGTGCCGGGATTCCCCCGGGGGTGCTGAACATCGTCACGGCGGGGCCCGCGAGGTCCGTGGAAGTGGGGATGGCACTTTGTGCCAGTTCTACGGTGCGCAAACTCTCGTTCACCGGTTCCACGCCGGTCGGCCGCATTCTGATGCAGCAATGCGCGCCGACGATCAAGAAGCTGTCCTTGGAGCTCGGCGGGCTCGCGCCTTTCATCGTATTTGAAGACGCTGACATCGATGCCGCCGTTGAGGGTGCCTTGGTGTCGAAGTACCGTAACGCGGGCCAGACCTGCGTATGCACGAACCGCTTCTACGTCCACTGCAGTGTTTATGACGAGTTCGTAGCCAAGCTCAGTATCCGGTCCACAGCGCTCAAAGTCGGCAATGGCTTCGATGAAGGCGTTCAGATAGGCCCATTGATCGATGCAAGCGCCGTGGACAAGGTCGACGAGCATGTTCGAGATGCGCTAGCTCACGGAGGTCGCGTACTCTGTGGTGGGCGAACGCTGGAAGGCCTGCTGTATGCGCCCACTGTCATTGCGGACGCCAGCGCGGCAATGCTGGTTGCCCGTGAGGAAACTTTCGGTCCGCTCGCGGCGGTGATCCCATTCGACACGGAGCAGGAGGTCGTTGCAGCAGCTAACGCAACGGAGTTCGGGCTGGCCAGTTACTTTTACAGCCGTGACCTGTCGCGCGCCATACGAGTGTCAGAGGCGTTGGAGTACGGCATGGTCGGCATCAATACCGGTTTGATCTCGAACGAAGTTGCACCCTTTGGTGGCGTCAAGCAGTCTGGGTTGGGCCGAGAAGGATCTCGCCACGGCATCGACGAATACCTCGAAATGAAGTACGTCTGCGCCGGGATCGGTTGACTATGGTGACAACGCAAGAATCGAGATGACGCCGCTGCGGGCTGGGAGATGCCCGCAGTCCGGGCAAAGTTCGCGTGCGCTACGGCTCCGAATCTCCCGATCGGGATTCATATTGTTTTCGTCTTGAGCCGGTGAAAGGCGCTGCGGTCGATGTTCCTCCTGGCGGTGCAACAGGAGGAACGCGCATCGATCCTAAAAAGCCTTTGGCGACAGAGCTAGGGCGCATCTGCCTCTATACAAGAAAGGTCGGGATCCTAGCCAGGGCTCGTTCCTGCGCCGAGCCGGGACCCTGATGAAGCGGCACTGACGTTGTGTTCCAAGCCCTGCAACATATCTAAAAGGTGCGCACTCCAAGCTGAAAACGAACATGGCCATATTGAAAGGGAACTTTGGGGAATAAAAATCGATGGACTACCTCGATGTTGCGTTTTCGCGTCCGAACTTCGCTCGGGGCTTACGTCGCAAATCTCACCCTGCGCTGAACAGCTCGACGAGGCGTCATGATTGAAATGAGGCATCTGCGCTGTTTTATCGCCGTCGCAGAGGAACTGAACTTCCGTCGTGCTGCCGAGCGGGTGCATATAGACCAGACTCCGCTATCGCGCACCATTCGTGATCTGGAAGACCGACTGGGGGTGAAATTGTTCGTTCGGGCATCGAGGAAACTACATCTGACGCCCTCCGGGCAACTGCTGCTGAAAGAGGCACGCGACATTTTTGTTCAAATCGAACGCGCCTATCGTGCGGTGAGAGAAACCGACGCATGCTACCGGGCGCCGCTCCGCATCGGCGTCGCCGACGGAATCGCCCAACCCAAACTCTCCAGGTGCTTCGCCAACTGGCGGGCCTTGGCATCCAGCGTCCCGCTCGACATTGCCGAAATGCGTGCGGCCGAATTGCTGGCCGCGTTGCGACGCGAGGAACTCGATGTCGGATTCTCCTTTGGCTTGCCCGACGATGAGGCTGTCGTTCAAGAGGTGGCATGGTCCTATCCGTTGGTTGCGTTGCTCCCGCCGGGTCACGAACTGGCGATGCGTGACGTCCTGCCGATCTCTGAACTCCTGGCGTTCCCGATGATCGCCTTTCACCCCGACCGCCTGCCAGGGTTGCGCCGTCAGACGGACGCTGTGTGTCGGCATTTCACGGCGAACCCCATCATCGCTGGCGAAGCTAGGACACTCGCGGGCTACATCACCCGTGTGGCCGCAGGTCTGGGGGTTGGAGTCGCTGATGCCGGCCATATGGAAACCCTGCGGCGTTCTGACGTGGTGTCCGTACCTTTGATCGAGGACATACGTGTCATCACCTACGTGCTGTACAAGTCTGAAAGCTACGATTTGCACGACGGTCTGCAACGCTTTTTGGCGCATGCCAAGACGCAGCATTGAAGCGTGTGACGCGCTGCATTTGGCGCGACGCCACCTCGCGCCAACAGCGTTAGACAAGTCCGCAATCATCTGAAATGCTATCGGCCGCCTGCTAGGCCGCGATCCTCCGCACTTGGCCGTCGACAGGCTCAAAGCCACAACAACACACCCGACCAAGTACGCCGCGCCACGCTCGCGTGGGGTGTGCGCGGCGGCACTTCCAATCCAGACTTCAAGCGCGGTGCCGCTTTGGCATGGCGCAGGAATGAACGCGGAGGTGACCTATGCCGAGAGGAGCGAACGGCATCCTGTTCGGACAGATTGTTGTAGTGATGAGCATCACAACGGGTGGACTGTGGGCGGCTACCCAGTGGACGGCGCATGCACTGGGCTATTCGCCACGGCTCGGAAATCCTCGGTCGGAACTCTGGGGCGTGCCTGTCTACGCGCCCTGGAGTCTTTTCGAGTGGTGGTACTGGTTCGATGCCTATGCACCTGGCGTCTTCCTGCGAGGCGGGATGATCGCGGCATCGAGTGGGCTCTTCGCTACCGGGGCCGCCATCGGCATGGCAGTGTGGCGCTCGCGCGTGACCGGGCGCGTTACGACCTACGGGTCGGCACGCTGGGCGGAATCTGACGAGATCGCTAAGGCCGGCCTGACGAGGCCGGCAGGTGTATTCCTCGGCAGGACATCGGACATGCACGGTGCCTATCTGCGTCATGACGGTCCCGAGCATGTGATGGTCTTCGCGCCCACGCGGTCCGGCAAGGGCGTCGGGCTTGTGGTGCCCACGCTGTTGTCCTGGCCCGGCTCGGCCGTGATTCACGACATCAAGGGCGAGAACTGGAATCTCACGGCTGGTTGGCGTTCGCGCTTCTCACACTGCCTCCTGTTCAATCCGACCGATGCGCGCTCGGCCGCCTACAACCCGCTGCTGGAAGTGCGCCGCGGTGCCCACGAGGTGCGCGACGTGCAGAACATCGCGGACATCCTGGTCGATCCCGAAGGGGCACTCGAACGGCGCAACCACTGGGAGAAGACCAGCCATGCGCTGCTGGTCGGCGCGATCCTGCACGTGCTCTACGCGGGCGAGGACAAGACGCTTCGCGGCGTCGCCAACTTCCTGTCCGATCCCGCATGCCCCTTCGAGGTCACGCTGCACCGGATGATGACGACGCGGCACCTGGGCAATGCAGTCCATCCGGTCGTTGCCTCGGCCGCGCGGGAAGTGCTCAACAAGAGTGACAACGAGCGCTCGGGCGTGCTGTCCACCGCGATGAGCTTCCTGGGCCTGTATCGCGATCCCACTGTGGCTGAAGTTACTTCGCGGTGCGACTGGCGCATCGCCGATCTGATCTCGGCCGAACACCCGGTGTCGCTGTATCTCGTGGTGCCGCCCTCGGACATCAGCCGCACCAAGCCGCTGATCCGCCTGATCCTCAACCAGATTGGCCGGCGCCTCACCGAATCGCTCGACGGTTCGGATGGCATCGCGCGCCTCCACAAGCTGTTGCTGATGCTCGACGAGTTCCCGGCTCTGGGCCGGCTGGACTTCTTCGAGTCGGCATTGGCGTTCATGGCCGGGTACGACCTGCGTGCCTTCCTGATCGCGCAGTCTCTCAATCAGGTCGACAAGGCCTATGGCCCGAATCACTCGATCCTCGACAACTGCCACGTGCGCATCGCGTTTGCCACCAACGACGAACGCACGGCCAAGCGCATCTCGGAAGCGCTGGGGACGGCCACCGAGTTGCGCGCGCAGCGCAACTACGCGGGGCACCGGCTCGCGCCTTGGCTCGGGCATCTGATGGTCTCGCGCCAGGAGACGGCACGGCCGCTGCTCACGCCGGGTGAGGTGATGCAGTTACCGCCTGACGAGGCGGTGGTGATGGTCTCGGGCCATCCGCCGATCAAGGCCAGGAAGCTGCGCTACTACCAGGACCGCAACTTCACGCGGCGCGTGCTGGCGCCACCGGCGCTGGTGGCGGGCTATTACGCGGATCGTCCCGCGACACGGCCCGACGATTGGAGCGGACTGGCGCCGCTGACCGCGCCCGAGTCTTCGTCGTCAGCCGATGCAGGTGGCTTCGCCGACGAGGGCGGCCACCAGCTCAAGCCCGAGCTGGAGGTCGTGCACGACCCGCAGTTATTGCCGAACGACGACGGGCTGCTGGTGCTCGATGACGAGGAGGACGTCCCTCTGCGCCCGCGCGACGTGGACCGCCAGCTCGCGCGTACCGCGCGCCTCGCGGCACTGGACCCTGATGACGGGATCGCGCTATGAGCCGGACCCGCCTCAACATTTTCATCGAGCCGGAGCACGCCAAGCGCTTGGATCGGCTGGCGGTGCACAAGGGCGTGTCGAAGTCGGCCGTGATCGCGGCCGCACTGGCTTCGTTCCTGTCGCCCGATGGCGGAGACCAACGCGAGGCGGCGATCGCCAAGCGCCTGGACCGTCTCTCGCGCCAGTTCGACCGGCTGGAACGCGACCAGAACGTGCTGATCGAGACGCTCGCGCTCTATGTCCGCTACTTCCTCACCGTCTCGATCCCGGTGCCCGAAGGCCAGCAGGAAGCCGCACGCGCGCAGGGGCGGGCCCGCTATGTGCAGTTCATCGAGCAGCTCGGGCGGCACCTGCAGCGAGGGCGCAGTCTGGTACGCGAGGTCCATGAGGAGATCGAGCCTGAAGCGGTGCCAACGCATGTAGGGCAGGAGCCGGAGGAGGCCGCTGATGGTCCGGCCGTCTGATCACCCTTCTGGGTCGTCGCCGAGCGCCGCAGACAGCGCGGTGGCCCGGCGCATCCGCATGCTGCACACGGCCATGGGGCCGGAGATCGCGGCGGCCCTCGCGGATCCGGAAGTCGTGGAGGTGCTGCTCAACCCCGATGGCTCGCTGTGGGTGGACCGGCTCGGCACCGGCCGCGCGCCGACCGGCGCGGCGCTGCCGCCGCCCGTGGCCGAACGCATCATCCGCCTCGTCGCCACGCACGTCCGCGCCGAGGTGCATGCCGGCACGCCGATCCTCTCGGCCGAGCTGCCCGAGACCGGCGAGCGTTTCCTGGGCGTGCTGCCGCCGGTGGTGCGCGCGCCCTCGTTCGCGATCCGCAAGCGGGCGCTGCGCATCATGAGCCTGGCGCAGTACGTGGCCGACGGGATCCTGACGGGGGACCAGGCCGCATTCCTGCGGCAGGCGGTGCGCGAACGCCTGAACATCGTCGTGGCCGGCGGTACCAGCACGGGCAAGACCACGCTCGCGAACGCGCTGCTCGACGAGATCGCCGAGACCCGCGATCGCGTGCTGATCCTCGAGGACACGGTGGAGCTGCAATGCCGCTCCGACGACCACGTGGGCATGCGCACCGAACCGGGCGTGACCACCATGGCCGACCTGGTGCGCGCCACCTTGCGGCTGCGGCCCGACCGCATTGTGGTCGGCGAGGTGCGCGGTGCCGAGGCGCTGGACCTGCTCAAGGCCTGGGGCACCGGGCATCCGGGCGGCATCGCCACCGTGCATGCCGGCTCCGCGCTGGGCGCCCTCACGCGGCTGGAGCAGCTGGTGCAGGAAGTCTCGGTGACCGTGCCGCGCGCGCTGATCGCCGAAGCGGTCCACGTCATCGTCTTCATCGCGGGGCGTGGCCGCGCCCGGCGGGTGCGCGAGATCGCGCGCGTCATCGGCCACGACAGCGAGGGCTATCAGCTCGATACCTCGGCGGTGCCCGGCTTCCCGTTGCTCTCTTCGTCTCGTCCTGCCCCGTCAACCCCGTCGTCTCTTGGAGAACCGTCATGACGATTTCACGTCCTTCCGTAAAGCCGCTTTTGCACGCGGCCGCAGCGGCAATGCTCTGGCTGGCCGTCGCGCTGCCCGCGCAGGCGGCCGGTTCCAACATGCCCTGGGAAGCACCGCTGCAGTCGATCCTCGATTCGATCCAGGGGCCGGTGGCCAAGATCGTCGCGGTGATCATCATCATCGTGACCGGGCTGACGCTGGCCTTCGGCGACACCAGCGGCGGCTTTCGCCGACTGATCCAGATCGTGTTCGGTCTGTCAATCGCGTTCGCCGCGTCCAGCTTCTTCCTGACCTTCTTCAGTTTCTCGGGTGGGGCGGTGCTGGCATGAGCGAGTCGACTGCTTTCTCCCCGGGCGTCGCGCCGGGTTTCGAGATTCCGCTGCACCGGTCGCTCACCGAGCCGATCCTGCTGGGCGGCGCGCCGCGCACCGTGGCGATCGCCAACGGCACGCTGGCCGCCGCGGTCGGTCTCGGGCTGCAGCTCTGGCTGCCCGGCATCGCGCTCTGGATCGTCGGCCACGCGCTGGCCGTCTGGGGCGCGCGGCTGGACCCGCAGTTCATGCAGGTGTTCGCGCGGCACATCAAGCAGCGACCGCTGCTGGACGTCTGAGGCGAGTCATGGAGAGCGTGCGATGCTGAATCTCGCCGAATACCGCAAGCGCCCGGCGCTGCTGGCCGACTGGCTGCCTTGGGCCGGCCTGGTCGCGCCCGGGGTCGTGCTCAACAAGGACGGTGCGTTCCAGCGCACCGCGCGGTTCCGCGGGCCGGACCTGGACAGCGCCACCCAGGGCGAGCTCGTCGCGAACTCGGCACGGCTCAACAACACGCTGCGCCGGCTGGGTTCGGGCTGGGCGCTGTTCGTGGAGGCCGAGCGGCGAGCGGCGGCCGGCTATCCGGAATCGTCATTTCCGGAGGCGCTGTCCTGGCTGGTCGACGAGGAGCGCCGCGCCGCGTTCGAAGCGGACGCCAGCCATTTCGAGAGCCGCTATCACCTGACCTTGCTGTACCTGCCGCCCGAGGAGTCGAAGGCGCGCGCGGCGGGGCTGCTCTACGAGAACGCCGGGACGGACGACAAGGCGGGATCGGGTTCCTCGGACGGGACAGATTGGAAGAGTCGGCTGGAAGCCTTTGTGTCCGAGACCGAGCGCGTCCTTGGCCTGCTCGATGGCGTGATGCCGGAGATCGAGTGGCTCGACGATGCACAGACCTTGACCCACCTTCACGGCTGCGTGTCCACGCGCCGGCATGCGGTCACAGTGCCCGAGGTGCCGATGCATCTCGATGCGCTGCTGGCCGACGAGCCGCTGACGGGGGGGCTGGCCCCGATGCTCGGAAGACTGCATCTTCGTGTGCTCTCTGTGCGTGGATTTCCGACAGCGACCTGGCCGGGGCTGCTTGACGACCTGAACCGCCTGGGCTTCGCCTACCGCTGGAGCACGCGCTTTCTTTGCCTGGACAAGGCCGAAGCAGAGAGGGAACTCGTGCGCCTGCGCCGCCAGTGGTTCGCCAAGCGCAAGAACATCGTGGCCCTGCTGCGCGAGACGATCTTCCAGCAGGAAAGCGCGCTGGTCGACTCCGATGCCTCGAACAAGGCGGCCGATGCCGATGCGGCGCTGCAGGAACTCGGCAGCGACCAGGTGGCATTCGGCTACGTGACGGCTACGGTGACGGTGCTCGACGCCGATGCGGCGGTGGCCGACGAGAAACTGCGCGCGGTCGAGCGTGCGATCCAGGGCCGCGGTTTTGTCACGATCCACGAGACGCTCAATGCGGTGGAGGCCTGGCTGTCGTCGATCCCGGGCCATGCCTACGCGAACGTGCGCCAGCCCATCGTCTCGACCCTGAACCTCGCGCACATGTTGCCGGTATCGGCCGTATGGGCCGGTCCCGAGCGCAATGCGCATCTCGAGGGTCCGCCGCTGATCGTCACGCGCACCGATGGCGCCACGCCGTTCCGCCTGGTCACGCACATCGGGGACGTGGGCCATACGCTCGTGGTTGGGCCGACCGGCATGGGCAAGTCGGTGCTGCTCGCCACGCTCGCGCTGCAGTTCCGCCGCTATCCCGGCTCGCGCATCCTGGCCTTCGACATGGGGCGCTCGTTGAGGGCCGCGATCCTGGGCCTGGGTGGCGAGCACTACGACCTCGGTTCCGATGGCGCCATTGCCTTCCAGCCGCTCGCGCGCATCGACCAGGATGGCTACCGCACCTGGGCGGTGGAGTGGGTGGAGGGACGCCTTCGGCAAGAAGGCCTCGAGGTCGGGCCGGCCGAGCGGGAGATGGTGTGGTCGGCGCTGGCCAGCCTCGCCACCGCACCGGCCGAGCAGCGCACGATGACCGGTCTGGCGGTGCTGCTGCAGTCGAATGCCCTGCGCCAGGCGCTGGCGCCCTACGTGCTCGGTGGTGCGCATGGGCGGTTGCTGGACGCGGACCGGGACCGGCTGGGCGCGTCCTCCATCCAGTGTTTCGAGATGGAGGAGCTGATGCACAGCAAGGCGGCCGTGCTGGCCGTGCTGAGCTACCTGTTCGCGCGCTTCGACGAACGCTTCGACGGTGCGCCGACGCTCCTGATCCTCGACGAGGCCTGGCTGTTCCTCGACGACCCGGTGTTCGCCGCGCGCATCCGCCAGTGGCTCAAGACGCTGCGCAAGAAGAACGTCTCGGTGATCTTCGCGACGCAGAGCCTGGCCGACATCCAGAACTCCAGCATCGCGCCAGCCATCGTCGAGAGCTGCGCGAGCCGAATCTTCCTGCCCAACCCGCAGGCCACGGAACCCCAGATCCGCGTGATCTACGAGGGCTTCGGGCTCAACCGCCGGCAGATCGAGATCGTCGCGACCGCGCAACCGAAGCGCGACTACTACTACCAGTCGCGCCTGGGCAACCGGGTCTTCGAGCTCGGGCTTGGGCCGGTGGCGCTGGCGTTTGCCGGCGCGGCTTCGCCCGAGGATCAGCGCGAACTCGACCACGTGCAGGCGTCGGTGCTGGCCTCGCCGTTCGCGCGGATGCCTTCGGTCTTCGCGGCCGCCTGGCTGCGCCACCGCGGGCTTGGCTGGGCGGCCGACCTCATTCCTTCGTTTCCATCTGCATCCCTATCTCTTTCCTCAACCCCGCAGGAGCCAATGCCATGAACCTCCCGTCTTCCTTCAAACCCCGGATCGCCGGGCTCGTCGCGGTCAGTGCGATCGCTTTCGGTGTGGCCCCGCCAGCGCATGCCATCTTCGGCGTCGGCGACACCGTGTTCGATGCGTCCAATTTCATCCAGAACATGCTGACGGCGGCCCGCGCGCTGGAGCAGATCAACAACCAGGTCGAGCAGCTGCAGAACGAGGCGCAGATGCTGCGCAACCAGGCGAGGAACCTTCAGGGCCTGGACTTCAGCGCGCTGTCCGAACTCAAGTCGACGCTGGCGGCCACGAGTCAGCTGATCCAGCAGGCGCAGGGGCTGGCCTTCAACGTCTCGCGCATGGAGGACGAGTTCAGGCGCCTCTATCCCGAGTCGTTCTCGGCGGCGATGTCCGGTGCGCAGATGGCCGGCGATGCGCGGCAGCGCTGGCGCAACTCGCTCGAAGCGCTGCGCACCGCGACGCAGGTGCAGTCGCAGGCGATGCAGAACTTCGCCGCCGACGAGCGGGCGCTCACGGATCTCGTGAACCGCAGCCAGTCGGCCACGGGCGCCTTGCAGGCGATGCAGGCGACCAACCAGTTGCTGGCGCTGCAGTCGCGCCAGGCGATCCAGGCGCAGCAGCTGCAGATCACGCAGGATCGCGCCGCGGCGCTGGAGCAGGCGCGGCAGGTCGCGGTGCAGGAGCGTGCGCGCGAGGTGCGCCGGCGCTTCATGAGCAGCGGCACGCCGTACACGCCCTACAGCGTGAATTTCTATGGCCACTGAGGGGGCGTCCATGAAGAACCTGCTTTTCATCACAGCCGCTTTGGCGCTGGTGCTCGCCGGCTGCGGCAAGTCCGAGCCTTCCCGGCCCGCGATCGAGTCCGTCGAATCCCTGGTCGCGAATCCCGAGCGGCTGAAGGAACTGCGCTCGCAGTGCAAGGCCGACCATGCCCGGATGGGCGACGCGCAGTGCGACGCGGTGGCGGAGGCTACGCGCCAGCGCTTCATGAGTGGGGGCCGGTCGCCGTACGCGAACGACCCGGTGCCGCCGCCGGCCGACGCGGGCGCCAAGGACTGACGCGATGGACGATGTCGCGGTCATCGATCGCTTCCTCGACGTCTTCTCGCGCTACATCGATTCGGGCTTCGGCCTGCTGCACGGCGAGGTGGCGTTTCTCACGGCCACGCTGGTCGTGATCGACATGACCCTGGCCGGGCTGTTCTGGGCCATGAGCCATGCGGCGGGGCAGGGTGACGACGTGATTGCCCGGCTGATCCGCAAGGTGCTCTATGTGGGGGCGTTCGCTTTCATCATCGGCCACTTCAACCAGTTGGCCGGGGTCCTGTTCCGGTCGTTCGCGGGGCTCGGCCTGGTGGCGTCGGGTTCCGGCCTGACGCAGGCGCAGTTCCTGCAGCCCGGCCGGCTCGCGCAGGTCGGCATCGAGGCGGGCCGGCCGATCATGGAACAGATCGGCGAGATGACGGGCTTCCCCGAAACCTTCGCGCATCTGGACACCATCGCCGTGCTGTTCCTGGCCTGGCTGGTGCTGATCGTGAGCTTCTTCGTGCTCGCAGTGCAGCTCTTCGTCACCCTGATCGAGTTCAAGCTGACGACCCTGGCGGGCTTCGTGCTCGTGCCCTTCGCGCTCTGGAACAAGACCGCGTTCCTGGCCGAGAAGGTGCTGGGCAACGTGGTGTCCTCGGGCATCAAGGTGCTGGTGCTGGCCGTGATCGTGGGAATCGGGACAGGCCTCTTCGCGGAGTTCCGCACGCCGCCCGGGGCCGAGCCGTCCATCGACCATGCGCTGACGATCATGTTGGCGGCGCTCGCGATGCTGGGCTTGGGGATCTTCGGACCGGGGATCGCGACGGGGCTGGTGTCGGGCGCACCGCAGCTTGGTGCCGGTGCGGCCGCGGGAACGGCCCTGGGGGCGGCCGGACTGGCCGTCGCCGGTGGCGCGGCCATCGCGAGTGCGGGTTCCACCGTGGCCGCGGGGGCGCGCATGGCGCCCGGCGCGGCGCGTGCGGCCATCGGCGGCGGCGCGGCGGCCGCGCGCTCGGCCAGCGGCTTGGCGAGCGGCGCGAAGTCGGCCTACCAGGCCGGCGCCGCGGCATCCGGCGGTGGCGGCGTCCGCGCGGCCAGTGCCGGTCTCGCCCATCTCGCGAAAACCGGTGCCGGCGCCGTCGGCCAGCGCGTCGCGTCCGGTGCCCAGGCGGTCAAGGACCGCGTGGCGGGCTTCGTGGCCGATGCCGCGGCACCTGCAACGACGGGGAATGCGGCATCTACCGGTGCGGGCGAGGCCGGCGGACCACCCCCCGAACCGGCATGGGCCCGGCAGATGCGTCGCAAGCAGCAGCTGAGCCATGCGGCCTCGACGACGGCGCACGTGCTGCGCTCGGGCGACCACGGCGGCAGCGGCACGGGCCCGAGCCTGCGCGACGACTCCACCTGATCTGAATCTTCGAGGAGAACCATCCATGCGATTCAAGCGACCCCAGGTGCGGTACTCGGACACGCCCGAGCCCGTCACCCCCTACCAAGCCGCGGCGCAGGTCTGGGACCAACGCATCGGCAGCGCGCGCGTGCAGGCGAGGAACTGGCGCCTGATGGCCTTCGGCTGTCTATCGCTGGCGCTGCTGATGGCTGGTGGCCTGGTCTGGCGCTCGGCGCAGTCCATCGTGACGCCCTACGTCGTCGAAGTGGACAGCGCCGGCCAGGTGCGCGCCGTCGGCGAGGCCGCCACGCCGTACAAGCCCAGCGACGCGCAGATCGCGCACCACCTGGCGCGCTTCATCACCGACGTGCGCTCGCTGTCGATCGATCCGATCGTGGTGCGGCAGAACTGGCTCGAGGCCTACGAGTACACGACGGACCGCGGCGCCGCGACGCTGAACGACTACGCACGCGCCAACGATCCGTTCTCGCGCATCGGGGAGAGCTCGGTGGCGGTGCAGATCAACAGCGTGGTGCGCGCGAGCGATTCGTCGTTCCAGGTGCGCTGGACGGAGCGACGCTACGTCAACGGCGAAGCAGCCGGGCTGGAGCGCTGGACCGCGGTGCTCGCGATCGTGCTGCAGGCGCCGCGCACCGAGGAGCGGCTGCGCAGGAACCCGCTGGGCATCTATGTCAACGGTCTGTCCTGGAGCCGCGAGCTCGATGCGACGGACACAGTGAAAGGAACCAAGCCATGAAGACTGATTTCCGTAGAGGCGTATCTGCGCCGATCCTGCTGAGCGTAGTGGCGGTCGCCGCGGGCTGTGCCACGCAGGGCAAGCCGCCGCCAGCGATCCCGCTGGACGAGCCGGTGGCCGTCGCCGCGCAGCCGTTGCCGGAGCCGAGTCCGCCCGTCGAGGTGGTGGAGGTGCCGAAGCCTTTGCCGCTGCCCGGGCAGATGAAGGCGCTGCCGAGTGAGCAGGAAGCCAAGCCGGCGCCGGAACCCGCCGACGAGAAAGTCCGTGTCTCGCGGGCCAACGAAGAGGCCCGTGTCGCGCCGACGCGCGAGGGCTACGTCAATGCGATCCAGGTCTGGCCGTATGCCGACGGCGCGCTCTATCAGGTCTACACCAGCCCGGGCCGCGTGACCGTCGTCGCGCTGCAGGAGCGCGAGGAATTGGTGGCGGTCTCGGCCGGCGACACGGTGCGCTGGATCGTGGGCGACACGGTCAGCGGCAGCGGTGCGCACCAGCGTGTCCACGTGCTCGTGAAACCCACGCGCGTGGGTCTGAAGACCAATCTGGTCATCACGACCAACCGACGCACCTATCTGCTGGAACTGTCCTCGACGCCGCAGGCCTGGATGGCGTCGGTGTCCTGGGGCTATCCGAAGGACCGGATGCTGGCGTTGCAGAAGCAGGCGAGGGAGGCTCAGGCCGCTGCGCCGGTGGACTCAGGGCTGTCGGTGGAGCAGATCCGGTTCCGCTACGCGATCAGCGGCGATGCGCCGTCCTGGAAGCCGCTGCGCGCCTTCGACGACGGGCAGAAGGTCTACATCCAGTTTCCGGGTGGCATCGCCCAGGGCGAGCTGCCGCCGCTGTTCGTGATCGGACCGCAGGGCGATGGGCAGCTCGTGAACTACCGTTTCCGGTCGCCGTACTACGTGGTGGATCGCCTCTTCGGCGCGGCGGAGCTGCGGCTGGGCGGCTTCAAGGACGGCAAGGCCGAGGTGGTGCGCATCGAGCGCACGGATGGCGCGATCGGCAGCGTACAGGGTGCACGGAGCGATGGGTCATGAGCGAGGAAGACACGGTTCCCCCACCGTCGCCCCAGGTCACGCCTAAGGTCGCACCGGAGACGATGGCGCTGCGCGCGCAGCCCCGGCCGGTCGTGCGGCTCAACCGCCGCGTGCTGGCGGTCGGCGCCGGCACCCTGGCCGCGGCCGTGCTCAGCGGCACGATGTGGTCGCTGCAGTCGCAGAAGCGCGACCGCCACCTGGCCGCCGAGCTGTACAACGTGGACCGCGTGGCCCGGGCGGATGGGCTGGATCAGTTGCCGAAGGACTATGCCGGGATGCCGCCGGTGTCGAAGCCAGCGCCACCGGTACTGGGTCCACCACTGCCAGGAGATCTCGGGTCGGCCATGGCGAAGGCACATCAGCCGATGGAGGCGAGGGCGGGCCATGACGTGGATCCGGCGCAGGCCGAGCGCTTGGCAGCCGAGGAGGCGGCGCGGTCCTCGGTGTTCTTCCGGCGCAGCGGCGACGGTGCTGCTGCGAAGCGAGGGGCTGTTGCCGAGAACGCTATGTCCGCGACTGCTACCGATGCGTCTGGACTGACGGCGGGTCAGCAGCCGTTCAATCCCTTGGGCGCGATGAACCCTGCCGCGGATTCGCCGGCTGATCCTGTGATGGCGCAGAACCGCCAGGACCGCAAGGAAGCGTTTCTTGCGAAGGCCGGTGACATGGCCACGCGCAATACCGGCAGCCTGCAGCTGCCGGCTTCGCCTTACCAGGTCATGGCGGGAACCATCATCCCGGCGGCGCTGGTGACGGGCATCAACTCCGACCTGCCGGGGCAGGTGATCGCCACCGTCACCGAGGCGGTCTATGACACCGCCACCGGGCGCCATCTGCTGATCCCGCAGGGGTCGCGGCTGATCGGGCGCTACGACAGCCAAGTGGCGTTCGGGCAACGGCGCGTGCTGCTGGTGTGGACGCGGCTGATCCTGCCGGACACGTCGTCGGTGGCGCTGGATCGGCTGCCGGGGATTGATCCAACCGGCTACGCTGGGCTGGAGGACGGTGTGGACTGGCACTGGGACCGCATCCTCGCCGGTGCAGCGCTGTCGACGCTGCTCGGCGTCGGGGCCGAGTTGGCGGTACCGCAGAATCAGACAGATCAGGACGGCAATCGCCTCGTGATCGCCGTGCGCGAGGGGACGCAGGACACGGTGAACCAGGTCGGGCAGGAGATCACCAAGCGCAACGCGAGCATTCAGCCGACGCTGACGATCCCCCCGGGGTTTCCGATGCGGGTGATGGTGAGCAAGGACCTGATACTTCGGCCGTACCAGCCTCTGTTCTTCAAGCGCGGGAGTTTGCAATGAGCAAAGGTGTGAGCCGATTGAGCCTGGGCGCGCTGCCACGAGCTGAGAGCGTGAAGCTGACGATCACCGTGTCGGGGGAACTGAAGGCGCAGCTCGAGGCCTATGCCGAGGTGTACAGCCGCTTGCATGGGCCGGTCGATGCGGTGGCGCTGGCTCCGCACATGCTCGCCGCGTTCATTGCGCGGGATCGGGGGTTCAAGGCCTTGTCCCGCAGCAGTGAAACTCGACACCGTGTCTCCAGGGAGCGTCAGCTTCCTCCCACCGAGGCCGAGGCAACTTGAACTGGTGAAGTGGAGGCCCAGGCTGTCGTAGACGCGGCGGACGACGCGCGGCATCCGCAGTTCAGGCGCCAGTGCGCCTGGCCGACAGCGCGATCCGAAGAACAGCTTGGCGACGAAGTTCTCCTTGATCGACAACGACAGAACGGCCTCGCGCACCAGCGACATGCCAGGCGATGGCGTCGTGATGAAGATGGTCGTGCGCTTCAGTTCAGCCAGGTGTCGAGGGGGCTGATAGTGACCGCCCCGTGCCGCAAATCCCCGAACCGCAATCGGGCGACCTGCTCTTTTCGTCGGCATACATAGCGCTGGGAGTCAACGGAGACGGTAAGTTGCTGGTTTCATTTCATGCCAGGGATCAAGGGAAGCCTGATCCGCGCGACCCGTCTGATGTTCATGCCGAAGGGTTCGCCACCTGTTGGCGGCTGGCCTGTCGTGTTCGCCGGGTCAACCGCCCAGCCACCTAGCAGGACCTGTCACCAGCCATGGAAAGAACACCAGCACGAACATCACGATGAACTCCGCGAGCATGAAGGGGAGCACTCCTTTGGTGACTTCGTCCAGCTTCATCCGGCCGACTCCCGCCACCACATTCAGTACCGTACCCACTGGTGGCGTGATCAGGCCAATGGCATTGTTCATGATGAAGAGAACACCGAAGTAGATCGGGTCGATGCCCGCGGCCTTGATGACGGGCATCAGCACCGGCGTGAGAATGAGGACGGTCGGGATCATGTCCATTGCCGTTCCGACCAACATGACCAGCACCATGATGGCGATCAGCAGCATGGTCTGATTGCTCATGAAGGGCTTCAGCAGGTCCACCGTCTGCGCCGGGATATCGGCGACTGTGATGAGCCAGGCCGAGACCATTGCGGCCGCGGTCAAGAACATGATCACCGCCGTCGTCTTCGCGGCACTCGCGAACACTCCATACAGTTGCTTCAGTGAAAGTTCACGGTACACCAACGTAGACACCAGCAGCGCATACACGGCGGCAACGACAGCCGCCTCCGTCGGCGTGAAGACTCCGAACTTCAAGCCCACGATGACGATGATCGGTAGCACCAGCGCCCAGGTGGACTCCTTCAGCGCTTGAATTCGCTCTGGCCAGGTTGCCTTTGGCGGCGGAACGATGTCCTCTTTGTTGGCCACCAGGTACCACGTGATGGCGATGCTCAATCCCATCAACAGCCCCGGCACGATGCCGGCCAAAAACAGTTTGGAGATCGATACGTTGGCCGCAACACCGAAGATCACAAAGCCAATGGATGGCGGAATGATCGGGGCGATGATGCCTGCGGATGCAATGAGCCCGCCTGCGCGGCCCTTGTCATGACCCGCCCGTACCATCATCGGCAATAAAAGCGCAGCCAGCGCGGCCGTGTCTGCCACGGCCGAGCCCGACAGCGCCGCCATGATGCAGGCTGCCACGATGGCCACGTAGCCAAGGCCGCCGCGTCGATGACCGACGAGTTGGAGCGCCAGGTTGACGATGCGTCGTGAAAGACCCCCGACGTTCATGATCTCGCCCGCAAGCATGAAGAAGGGGACGGCCAGCAGCGGGAACGAATCGGCGCCGTTGATGACGTTCTGGGCCAGGATCTGAGTGTCGAAGATGTCCAGGTGCCACATCAGGGCCACGCCAGAGAGCAGCAGGGCATAGGCAATCGGGACGCCCAGTGCCATCACGCCGAGCAGCGAGCCGATGAAGATGAATATGGTCATGTCGTATGTCTCCGCGCACTCATTGCTTCTTGAAGGTCTGGCTCTGATCGAGGTGCAGCGCTTCAAGCTGGGCCATCTCTTCGCTTTCCTGGCTCATGCTCAGATCAGCTTCAGTCGCGGTGCCCGAGACGATCAGCCATAGCTGCATAAGCAGTAGGAGCGCACTGCAGCCTGCGAAGACCAGACCGGATCCGTAGAAGATCGCCATCGAGGCACCCGACACAGGTGCCAGTACCTCGCGATTGATGCCGACCTGGGCCCAGCTGCCGGAGAACAACAGCCAGGTGGCATAGAGCATCAACACGTGGGCAACCGCCGCGAGCACCTTCTTCCCCCCCAGCGGCAGGCGCGAAACCAGCATGTCGGTTCCCAGATGCCCGTGCTCCTTCAGGGCAACGACAGCGCCCAGGAAAACCATCCAGACGAACAGCCACCTCGAGACTTCTTCGCTCACTGCGATGCCCGAGTTCAACGCATATCGCAGGACGACGTTGCCGAACACCAGAATCACCATCAGTGCAAGCAAGATGACCAACAGTGTTTCGAAGAGACGGCAAAGGGCGTCGATGAATCTGTTCACGATGGGACTCCCGTCGATCACTTGCGCAACTTGGCCAGTTCGGTGTGGGCTTCCTTGACCAGCGCTTCGCCCACGACACCGGCGTATTTGTCGGCGACCGGTTTAACCTTCTCGCGCAGCCTGGCGCGTTCGGCGGGCGGCACGTCATTCACGACCATGCCGTTCTTGGCGAGCACCGCCAGTGCTTGGGAGGTGTACTCCGGAATCTTCTTTCGCTGGAACTCTTTCGCTTCCGTCGCGGCCTGAATGATCAGCGCCTTTTCGTCGGCATTGAACCGATCCCAGCTCTTTCCGCTGACGAGAAGAACGATGTAGTTGTACATGTGCGCTGTCAAAGACATGTACTTCTGCACTTCGTACGCCTTCATGCTCGACGCGATCAGCGCAGTATTGGTCATTCCGTCGATGGCCTTCTGTTCCATCGCGTTGTAGACCTCCGTGAATGACATGGCCACCGGATTGGCGCCAAGAGCGCCCATCAGATCGACGTACACGGGGCTTTGGATCACGCGCAGCTTCAGGCCTTGGATGTCGTCCGCTTTGTTGATGGGCCGTTTGCTGTTGTGGAGATGCCGGAACCCGAAGGCCGAGATCGGCATGCCGACCACGCCCTTGGCAGCGAGCTTGTCGAACATCTGCTTGCCTACGGGCCCATCGATCAGGGCTGAGGCCTCCTTGTCGTTGTCAAGCAGAAAAGGGAAATCGAGAAGTCCGAATTCCTTGACCACGCCGACGAGCGCGTTGGTACCCATCACGGTCATGTCGATGGTGCCGCCCTGCAAGGACGACACCATCTGGACGTCGCCTCCCAGTGTGCCGTTGGGGAACACCTTGATCTCGATCTTGCCGCCGCTCTTTTGCTTCACGAGTTCGACGAACTTGTCGACGCCGTTGAGGGCGCCCGTGTCGGCGGCCGTGACAAATGCGAGCTTGACCTTGTGATCCCTGATCTGCGCTTGCGCATGGTTCGCTGCCAGGGCCAGGCTGCAGGTGAGCGCGGCTGCGATCCCTTTCAGGATCGACAGCGTCGATATCGGTTGTGTACGAATGAACATCATTGTCTCCGGTGCGTTGTGTGCTTGGATTGATTTATGGATGCGGTGCGGTTTGCACACGCGGTGCGCAGGCAAACGCCTGGAAGAAATCCGTTGTGTGCCTGGCTGCCGACCTGGCTCGCTCAAGTGTTGACAAACCGGCTTCAGCCGCTACGGGTGTCTCGATGACCAACTGGAGGTCGGCCGGGAGCTGGTCGAGTATTTGCTGCAGTGGTATCGCGCCTTCACCAAGGTGCAACCGGTAGCCGCGCGCTTCGGCGGCCAGCTTCTCCGGCGGCAAAGAGGCTGCCACGCAGTCGGACAGTTGCGCGTAGGCGATTCTTTCCGCCGGTATTTCCCGCAGGTCGGACGGCGCCGCACCGGCGCGGAAAAAGTGCAGGACGTCGAGGATCAGGCCGGCATTCGCGCGTCCCGCCCCGTCGATCATCTGCAGGGCATCGCGCCAGGTCTGAATGTCGCGATACATCATGAATTCGACGCCGACCGTGAGTCCGAACTGGGCGGCCTCGTCGCACAGTCGCCCGAACAGGTCAATGCGCTGTTCTCTCGATAAGAAAGTCGCGTTGTCCGCGAACTCCGTGCCAATCGAAGAGATGTGCGTCGCGCCGAGTTCGGCCCCGAGTTCCAGCGCGGGCCTGAAGCGCTCCATATCGGTTTGCGGGGACAGAACGAAGGCCTCTACGTCGAAGACTCCGACACCTGTGTCCTTGGAAGCGGCCTTGATCTCGCGGATCACGTCGGGCCGGCCGACGACTTCATGCTGCAGCGGCTGTGCGGTCGCGGTCATGAGCAGCAAGCCGACCTTGCCGAAGCCCGCGCCGGCTGCCGCGCGAATCAATTCGACTTGAGTGGTGCGGCCGACCGTGAGGTTGGCCAGAGAGATGTCGCTAAGCTGGATTTCTTTGGTCATGGCTGATGGGAGCGTTGGGGGAACTGCGCGAGCCTGGCTCGCTCGGAGTGGCACCTGTGCATGTCAATAGGTTGCCCGCCCACCGGTAAGGTCGAAGGTGAAGCCGGTCGTGAAGCTGCAATCCGCGCTAGCGATCCACGCGACCATCGCCGCGAGCTCCTCGACTTCCATGAGCCGCCGCATCGGAATCTTCGCCTTGATCGATGCAATGAACTCGGGCGTCATCTGCTTGAGCAGGTCGGTCTCGGCCATCGTCGGCGCTACGCAGTTGACCAGCACACCGGATTGCGCGAGCTCCTTCGAGATCGATTTCGTATAGGCAATCACGCCGCCCTTGGCGGCCGCATAGGCGCTTCCGTTCGGATTGCCCTCTTTGCCCGCGACCGATGCGACATTGACGATGCGGCCGTAGCCGTTCGCGATCAAGTGCGGTATCGCCGTTCGACAGCAGTTGAAGACCCCGGTCAGGTCAATATCGAGCACGCGCTGCCACTGGTCGACGGGGTACTCCCAGGTCGGAGCGATAGGGCCGTTGATGCCCGCATTGTTGATGAGGATGTCGACACGCCCGGCCGCCAACAGGGCCTCGTCGAAGGCCTTCCCCACGGACGGCAGATCGGCCACATTGACCTGCTGCATCAACAAGGGCTCGAAGCCGGCCTGGGATGTGGTGAAGTTCTCGAAGTCCAGATCCCACAGGATGATCTTGCGTCCTTCCGAGGCTAATCGCCTGGCGATGCCGAGCCCGAGCCCGCGGGCGCCACCGGTGACGATGGCTGTCTGAACTGGATGATGTGTCGTGGTCACTGGCTGTTCCTGATGCTGTGTTGCGAAAGTTCGGAGCCAGCTGCGTGGCGGCCCGCGATGTATCCGAAGGTCATGGCCGGGCCGAGATTGATGCCGCCGGACGGGTAGTGGCCGCCCATCACGCTGGCCATGTCCGTCCCTACGGCGTACAGCCCGGCGATCGGCCCCCCGCTTCGGTCGAGCACCTGGGCCGCGCCATTCGTCTTGAGGCCGGCGAAGGTTCCGAAGCTGCCGGGCAGCACCTTCACCGCATAGAACGGCCCTTGCTCGATCGGTGCCACGCACGGGTTCGGGCCCGGGTGATGCGGATCGCCCTGCTTGCGGTTGTAGGGCGTGGAGCCGCGGCCGAACTCCGGGTCCTCGCCCCGGCGTGCGTGGTGGTTGTAGCGCCCGACGGTTTCGACCAGGCCTGCGGCGTCGATGCCGCAGAGCTTGGCAAGCTTCTCGAGGGTGTCGGCTCGCTGGAGATAGCCGCTTCGGATGGACGGTCCGACGGGGATCGGGAATGGCCGTGCATGGCCCAGCCCATATCGCCTCTGAAAACGGTGATCGCATATCAGCCACGACACCACGTCCTCCCCTTCGGGCACTTTCGCGACCATGGCGGCGGTGTAGTCGTAGTAGCCATCGGCTTCGTTGACGAACCGCTTCCCATCGGACAGGACGCCGATCAGCCCGGGCTTGGCCCGATCAATGATGTGCGGGAAGTGCCCGACGCTGCCGTCGCCGTGTCGAACCCGTGAGACCGGCGCCCAGGCCACAGGTGACGCGAGATCCGTCACCAGGCAACCGCCTGCCGATTCGCCGAGGCTGATGCCGTCACCGGCGCATGCGACCGGCGGCAGCGCGAGATGCTCTTCGCCGGTCGGTGTGCGAGGGAACAGCGCCTTTCGGCGGTTCGCGTCATGGGGGAATCCGCCTGTCGCGAGGACGACGCCTCTGGCCGCGCGAATTTCGATACTGCGTCGTGCCGAGGCCACGATGGCACCGCGCACAGCACGGTTCTCCACGATCAAGCGCTTTGCAGGCGCCGACTCGATGAGTGTCACGCCCAGCTTCTCGGCGGACTTTGCCAGCCGGCCGATGAGTGCGACGCCATTGACCAATTGCATCGCACGTCCATACAGCGCCAGGTCCACCAGGTGCCGGGTGAAGCGCCTGCTCACGTGGAGCAGAGACTTCAGCGAACGTGTCATGTTCAGGAAGGCCGCGAGGTCGGCGCCCGCCATGATCGGCATGCCCATGAACGAGGTTTCGCGCATTGTCGTGCGCAGGCGCTCCACCAATGGACCGAGTTCGCGGCCGTCGTATGGCGCGGCGATGATTTGGTGGCCTTGTGTGCCGGCGCCTGCCACGTTCCCGTGGATGTCGGGAATGGCGTTCCCATCGACGAACTGCAGGGCGGTGTGTTCCTCGAAAAAGGCGACCATGCGCGGGCAGTTGTCGAGGAACGCATCGATCCGCGCGGCGTCATATCGCGCGCCCAATTCATTCCGGAGATAGGTTCGCGGCTGCTGCGGGTCTTCATGGATACCTGCACGCTGGGCGAGTGGATTGCCAGGAACCCACATCCAACCACCCGACCACGCCGTGGCACCGCCGAAGACGGCTTCCTTTTCCACCACCACCACCTTGAGGCCATGCCACGCGGCCGTCACGGCCGCCGCCAGCCCTGACGCACCGGAGCCGACCACGAGCAAGTCGCACTGCAGCGACTCGGCATCGCCGCGCCTCTCGCTTGCCATGGGCTCTGACATCCGCATCTCCTGTTCTTGCAACGACCGACCGTCGTCGCGAGAGCAGAATTTAGTGATCCGCCGGAAAAATCTCGCCTATCCGCCACCTGCCGAAAGATAGGTTGGATGCCCCGTCTCGGGTAAACACCTACAGGAGATTCGACTGGCGCGCCTTGGCAATCGCCTGGGCGCGATTGCGCACGCCGAGTTTCTCGAAGATCTGGCTGACGTGCCACTTGGCCGTGCCCAACGTGATCACGAGCTGCGTCGCGATCTGCTGATTTGCAAGTCCTTGACTGACCAGGCGCAGCACCTCGAGCTGAGTTCCGGTGAGTCCTGCAGTGCTCGCCTCGACAACGTCTTCGTCCGCCGGCTGGCGGAACTGTTCGAGCAGGCCGCCGAGGAATGCTGGAGCGGCGCCGCTCACTTGGCGCAGCAGTCCGGCCAATGCGGCATCCCCATCGAGAAATGGGCGAACATAGCCGCCCGAAGCGGCCAACGACACGGCCTTCTCGAGATGCTCGAGCGTTGCGCCTCGGCCGCCGTTGGCGCGATGCCCCAGCGCCTGCAGCACATGGACCGTGACGAGCAGGCCGGCCTGCCCCTGGCTGCGACACGACGCTTCGACCGTGCCGAGCATGCGAAGCGCGGCAAGCGCGTGGTTGCTCGCGAGCAGCAAGCGAGCGTGCAGGAGTTGTCCCTCGACAGATGACTCGACAGCAGCGCGAATCTCCTCGAAGGTCTGGTTCGCCGCAGCGACGTTGCCCTCGCGAAGCTGGAGGTCCGCGACAGCCATGCGCACCATGCGCTGGCGCCGTGGATTGCGAGAGCGATCCGCCAGATCCTGGGCCGCCGCCAATGCATTCCACGCCTGCTCGCGCGCACCGCGTGCATGGTGGACCTTCGCGAGAGCACACTCTCCGGCCAGCGTGTGGTACAGGTTGCCAAGCTGCCCGCACAGCGCGACGCCCGCCTCAAGCAGCTCGACTGCCTCCTGCAATTCGTTTCGTTCATATGCCAGCATGCCCATCGGTATCAGGATGAGGCCGCTGATGGGCGCCTGCGCTTCGTCGGAAGGCGAACAGCGCTCCAGCGACGCGCGGCAGAGCAGCTGCGCTTCGCGCAGTTGGCCCTGTGCGCTCATCAACGGTGCGAGATGGGCCAGCGCGTCAAGCGCGGTCATGCGATGCCCGAAGGCCCATCCCAGCTCGAGCGCTTGCCGCAGCATTTCGGTGGCCGGCTTCGGCAGGCCGGTGCGAAGCAGACCCAACCCCTGGTAGAAAAGAGCCCAGACCCGAAAGAACGAGGTGCTGCTTCCCAGCTGATCCAGCGCCTGGCGTGACAGCTCGATTGCGCGGGCGGGATTGTCCGACGTGATCGCGAGAAAGGCCTGGAGCGCAAACAGGATTCCTTTGTGTTCCTGGGAGCTTTCCGCCACATCTGGCGCGCCGGTCAAGGCGTAATACTCCTCGGCTTCTACGGTGCGGCCACTCATGAACAGAAGCCACGCCCGATATCCCGCAAGGTCCTGATGCCGACGCACAAGGGACGCCGGCAGCATGTCAAGCCATGCCAGCAGCGTGGGCAGTTCGCCACGGGCGAGCATGTCTTCCACGAGGCTGCGAAAGAGCCGCACTGCATTCGCATCGCTTCGGGCCGCGAGTGCGTGCTTGATCGCGTCCTTTCCCATCCCGTGAGATTCGAACCACGCACTGGCTCGACGATGCAACTCGATCCGCTGCGGCTCGGCCAGGCCTTCGCGAAGAAAATCCGCCAGGAGCTGGTGATAACGGAACCAGTGGCCCTGGTCATCCAGCCGCCGCAAGAAAAGGTTGGCGCGCTCCACCTGGACAAGCATCTGCCGGCTGTCGGTGCGCTCAGTGACCGCATCGCAAAGATCGGCGGAGAAGCGGTCGAGGATGCAGGTTTTTCGCAGGAAGTCCTGCAGCACCTGAGGTTGCTGGCTCATGACCTCGGCTGCCAGGTAGTCGATCACGTGCCTGTGCTCACCACTGAATGCAGCGGCGACCTGCGCCAGGTTCGCCGTTCCCTGCAACTGCATGTGCCGCTGCAGCGAGAGTGCAGCGATCTGGAGCCCCGCCACCCAGCCTTCCGTGCGGGCTGCGAGCGTCCGAGCCAATTCGACATCGAGTGTCAGCCCCATGCTCCGGACGAGGAATGCCATGGCTTCGTCCGGCGTGAATCGCAACTGGTCGACTCCGACCTCGGCAACCCATTGCCGCGTACGCCATCGCGAAAGTGGCCACTGCGGATCCTCGCGAGTCGCGACGATCAGTCGCAAATGCTCCGGCAGATGCTCGACCAGAAAGGTCAACGCCGCATCGAGTTCTGGGTTGTCAATCGCCTGATAGTCGTCGAGCACCAGCACTACTGGATGGTCCAGCTCGGTGAGATCGTCCAGCAACGAGGCCATGCGGTCCTTCGGGCTGGGTGACCCAGCCCCGGAGAGGGGGGCCGTCGCCGAGCATCCCACGCCGACATCGGCAGCTTGCAAGGCACCTCTCAGATAGTCGAAGAAGCGCACCGGGTCGCTGTCGTCCTCGTCCAACCCCAGCCAAGCCACGGCAGGTCGATCCACGGCTTCGTTGACCCAAGCCGAAAGCAATGTGGTCTTGCCGAATCCCGCTGGAGCGCAGAGAAGCGTCAACGGCTGCTTCAGTGATCCAGACATCAAATCAAGCAAGCGCGGACGCGACAAGCTCATCGGCTGAGCGGGCGGGAGTGCAAGCTTTGCCTTCAACAAGAGAGTTTGACCAGGGGTTCGCATTCCGATTCGCAGTCCGAGTTTGCGCGATGGACCCAGGCAACCGCAGCATTTGCACTTGGGCTGCGCATTCTGGCTTTCAACCGTCGTACTTGAGCTTACAGCACGACCGCTCACTGATGTCTATCTTGGAAGGCCTGCAATCGGTCAATCCGAACTGGGCTTGGTGCGCTTCCCAAGTTCTCCGTGGTGAAGGAGGGCACGCGGGTGCCGGTGCGCTTGCCGGTGACGGGGGGTGGTGCGAACGCTTCGGGCGAGTGTGCACCATGACCTCCATTCCTTAGCGCGGATCCGGGCTGTCGCTGAGCACCTGAAGCAGCTCTTCGAGTCGAAGCGGAAATGTCTGAACGGCCTTGTGGATGTGGCGCGCCGCGCGGCTAGCGCGGTGAACTACCCGCTCCCGCGGCCGGCCGGTTTTGTCCAGATACGTCGCGATCAATGTCGTCGCCGCAGGGTGCGGGCAGCAGCACTCTGTACGGTTTGATTGTTCTGCCAAGCAGAATGCTTGCTGTTAATTTAGAATTGTCGTAGACTCCGCGCCATCGACACACGAGAGACATGGCATGAAGCGATACCAGCTGTTCATCAACAACGAATGGATCGATCCGGCCTCCGGTGCCTGGTTCGAATCGACAGAGCCCTACTCTGGAAAAGCGTGGGCCGAGGTTCCAAGGGGAGGGGTGGCGGATGTCGACCTCGCGGTGCGCGCCGCGCATGACGCGCTTGAAACACCTGCTTGGCGCGATCTGACGGCAACTCAGCGCGGCGCCTTGCTGCGCAAGCTTGCCGACCTGGTGAGCCAGAACATCAACGTCCTTGCAGAGACCGAGCAGCGCGACAACGGCAAGCTCATTGCAGAGGTCAGCGGGCAAGTCCAGAACGTTGCGCAGTGGTTTCACTATTACGCGGGCCTGGCAGACAAGGTCCAGGGCGCGGTGGTGCCGATCAACAAGACCGGCGTCTTCAACTACGTCAAGCACGAACCCCTGGGTGTGGTCGCGGCAATCACACCGTGGAACTCTCCGCTCGCCCTGACGGTATGGAAGATCGCGCCGGCGCTTGCAGCGGGCAACACCATGGTGGTCAAGCCTTCGGAGTACACGTCGAGCTCGTTGTTGGAACTGGCCGCCTTGGTGAAATTGGCGGGTTTCCCCGCAGGCGTCTTCAACGTCATCACCGGCTTCGGCGCTGAAGTCGGGGAGCCGCTCGTCAGCCACCCCCTGGTGGCCAAGGTGGCCTTCACCGGCGGCGACGCCGCCGGCCAGAAGATCAACGAGATCGCCGCCAGGGATTTCAAGAAAGTCACGCTCGAACTCGGAGGCAAGTCCGCCAACATCGTGTTTGATGACGCGGACCTGGACCAGGCGGTGATGGGCGCAGTAGCTGGCATCTTCGGTGCGGCTGGGCAGACCTGCATGGCCGGCTCGCGGCTTCTGGTGCAGCGCGGCATTCACGACCGCTTCGTTGCGATGCTCATTGATGTGGCGAGCAAAGCCATCGTGGGCGATCCGGCAAAGATGGAAACCCAGGTCGGGCCCATCGCTACAAAAGCGCAGTTTCAGAAAATCCTGGACTACATCGAGATCGCCAAGGCCGGCGGCGCCAAGTGCGTGCTCGGCGGCCATGCGCTCACCGGCGAGGGCTACGGACAAGGCCAGTTCGTGGCGCCCACCATCTTCACGGGCGTCACCAACGACATGCGCATTGCGCAGGAAGAAGTCTTCGGGCCCGTGCTCTCGGTGATCCCTTTCGACGACGAGGCCGATGCGCTGCGCATCGCCAACGACACCCAGTTCGGTCTCGCAGCCGGCGTATGGACGCAGAGCCTGCATCGTGCGTTCCACATGTCGGACCGGTTGAAGGCCGGCACGGTGTGGGTCAACAACTACCGCGCCACCAGTTTCACCACGCCCTTCGGGGGCTACAAGCGCAGCGGCATCGGGCGCGAGGGGGGCGTCGATGCGATCAAGGAATACCTGCAAAGCAAGAGCGTCTGGATCACCACACAACCGTCACGCACCAACGCGTTCGTGCTCGGCTGACCCCCAACCCGGCGCCTGCGCGCCCCCCCCCGGAGACAACATGAATTCAAAGATGGAAACCGACCTGCTGATCGTCGGCTGCGGCGTCGCGGGCCTCTCGGCCGCGGTCACTGCCCTGGAAGCGGGCCTCAAGGTCGTCAACCTCGAGCGCTCGGAGGAAGAGCACTTCGGCGGCAACTCGCGCTGGACCGAAGCCTACATGCGCATGAAGAACGACTCGGAAGTCTCGGACGACTTCGAAGAGCATTTCGCCCACAACGCTGGCTGGAACATCGATCCCAACGTGCTCAACGCACTGACGGACGACGCGGCGCTTCAGCCGGCCTTCGCAAAAGCGCATTCGCTGCCCGATCCGGAAGTGATCTCGGCCTTCGCACAGTCGGTGCCATCGACGCTGGCATGGCTGAAAGAACTCGGAATGAAGTTCGGCCCCCAGCCAATCTATCTGTTGACCCAGAACACCACGCGCATCGCGGCCATGGGCGGAGGATTGGCGCTGATAGAAACCCTGCGCGCGAAGGCACTCGCACTGGGTGGCGAGATTCGATATCGGACCACTGCCATCGACCTGGTGCGCGGAGAGGAGGGCGCCGTGAATGGCGTCGTCGCAATCCGTCCCGACGGCGTGCGCGAGGTGCTGCGCGCAAAGAGGGTGCTGCTCGCCAGCGGCGGCTTCCAGGGCAACCCTGAAATGATGACCCGCTACGTAGGGCCTCGCAGCAAGCACGTCCGCCCTGTGGCCATCGGCGGTTACTACAACAAGGGCGAAGGCATTCGCATGGCGCTGGATGCCGGCGCGGCGCCCGCCGGCGAGTACGGCTCCTACCATGCGGAGCCGGTGGACCCACGCTCGAAGATGGCCGAAGCGGTGGTCTTCATCTATCCCTACGGCATCTTGGTCGACAAGCACGGGCACCGTTTCACCGACGAGGCCCCTGGCACGGTGGACGCGCACTACGACAACATCTCACGCTGCATTGCCGATCAACCCGACGGCATCAGCTACGTGATCTTCGATGCGAAGGTCGAGGACATCCCGCGCTGGCGAACCAGCATCCGCTCCGATCAGCCCTCCATCAACGCTCCCACACTGGAAGCACTGGCCGCCCAGATCGGCGTGCCCGCGGACAGCCTCGCGCGCACCGTCAACGAGTTCAATGCAGCCTGTCCGAAAGACCAGGGCGACTTCGATCCGCTGCACGTCGACCACCGCGCCACCACCGGCCTTGCGGTGCGCAAGAGCCACTGGGCACGGCCGATCGACAAGGGCCCGTTTCAGGCCTATCCGATCATTTCCACCAACTGCTTCACCTTCGGTGGCCTCAAGGTCAACAGCGACGCGCAGGTGCTCGACCAGGACGGCCGGGTCATCGCGGGGCTGTATGCCGCAGGCGAAACCATGGGCATCTATCACCAGGTCTACACAGGCTCGACCTCGGTGCTGCGAGGCCTGGTCTTCGGCCGCCGCGCGGGCCAGCATGCGGCGGCTACGCAACCGGCCTGAGCCGCGCAACCGCACGCGCATTCCCTTCAAAAAATACATCGGAGACAAACCGTGGACCGTCGTTCCTTCCTCACCGTCGCTGGCAGCGCCGCGACCGGCTCGTTGATGCTGCCGCGCTTTGCCATCGCCCAGGCCAGGCCTTTCAGCTACTACAGCGTCAACGCCTTCTCGGGCAACTTCGCCACCAGTGGCAAGTACAGCGATCTTGGCGTGCGCGCGGCTGTCACGGCCTTCGGCAATGGGCTGGGCCGGCCCATCGACTACCGCAAGATCGACAGCGAAGGCAACCCCGCCATCGCGGTGCGCAAGGTGCAGCAGGCCATCGACCAGGACAAGGCGCGCCACTTCGGCAGCGCCGCGCTGTCGAACGAAGCCCTGGCCATCATGAAGGAAATCGACAAGAACAAGGGTGTCTACATCACTTATGTCGGTGCCGACGAGGTCACCGGCAAGGACTGCAACCGCTCCACGTTCCGCTGGGGCCTGCCGACCTACGGCGCAGTCAACACGGTGATGCGGCCCCTGATCCAGCAGAACCCCAAGTGGAAGAAGGTCTACACCATCACCGGCCAATACGTGTTCGGCGAAGCGCTGCTGCGCAATGCCAAGGCGGTGATGCAGGAAACGAAGCTGGAACACGTGGGCAACAGCTACCACTCGCTGGCCGAGAAGGAGTTCTCGGGCTACCTCGGCAACGCCATGGGGTCCGGCGCCGACGTGCTGGTGGTACTGAACTTCGGCGCCAACACGCTCGACCTTCTGCGCCAGGCCGCGACCTTCGGTCTCAAGCAGCGCATGGCGGTGGTGATCGTGTGGTTCTCGGGACTCGACACCTTCCAGGCGCTCGGCGCCGACGTGACCGACGGCATGTACTTCGGATTGCAATACTGGCACACGCTGGACACCCCCGCCAACAAGGATTTTGTGCGCGTCTACAAGGGAGAGTTCAAGGAGAATCCGCGTTTCTACTCGGCCGCCGACTACCAGGTTGCCACGCTGATGTTCGACGCCGCCAAGCGCGCTGGCAGCGACGAGCCCGCCGCGATCGTGAAGGCGCTGGAAGGCCACAGCTACCAGGGCCTCACCGGCGATGAGCAGATCCGCCCCTTCGATCACCAGGTGTCCAAGAACTACCTGCTGGTGCGCGGCAAGAAGAAGGCGGCGATGAAAGACGCGGACGACTACGCTGACATCCTGTCCTCGTCGCGCGCGCTGGTTCCCCAGGCCGAATCGGATTGCAAGCTGGTGTGAGCGGGCCATGAACATCTACCTGTTTCAGGCGCTCAATGGGCTCGGGGTCGGCATGGTTTACTTCCTGCTGTCCGTGGGACTGAGCATCATCTTCGGGCTGCTCGGCTTCGTGAACTTCGCGCATGGCGCACTGTTCCTCATCGGGGCGTACACCGCGATGTTCGTCACTGCGCAAACCGGCAGCTTCCTGCTCGGCCTTGCGGCGTCGTTCGCGGCCGTGGCCGTCATCGGGGTGGTGGCAGAGCGTTGGCTGCTGCGCCGTACCTATCGCATGCCGCACGAGTCGCAGATCCTTATCACGGTCGGCCTGACATTCATCCTGACCGAAGGCGTGGTGATGATCTTCGGGCCCGAGTCGCAGCAGGTGCCCATGCCCGACATGCTCGCCGGCGTGTTCATGTTCGGCGCCTATCCGGTGCCGGTCTACCGCGTCTTCATCTTCGCAGTCTGCGCGGTGGTGGGGCTGGGGCTGTGGTTTCTCTTCGAACGTACGCTGTTCGGCGCGCGGGTGCGTGCGGGCAACGAATCGTCCGAGATGCTCAACCTGCTCGGCATCAAGGTCAGCAGGGTCTATGCCCTGACCTTTGCGCTGGGAACCGGACTGGCGGGGCTGGCGGGCGGCCTCGCCGCACCGCTGCGCGGCGCCGATCCCTCGATGGGCGCGGAGGCGATCGTGATCGCTTTTGTCGTGGTGGTCCTCGGCGGCATCGGCAGCTTCAGCGGGCCGTTGGTGGGCGGACTGATCATCGGCGTCACGCAAAGCATGATGAGCGCGATCTGGCCCGAGGGCGCGCGCCTCGCCATCTTCATCGTCATGGCGGGCATCCTCCTCGTCATGCCCAAAGGGTTGTTCGGCCGTGCTTGAAAAGATCAAACATTCTTCCGGGCTGTTCTGCCTGGCGCTGGCCGCCTTTGCGCTGGCCATGCCGCTGGTGATGGGCTCGACGGCCACAGCCGGCGTGGTACTGGTGTTCGCGATCGCGGCGGCCGCTTGCAACCTGTTGCTGGGCTACGCTGGCCTCTTGAGCTTCGCGCAGGGCAGCTTCTTCGGCGTGGGCTCCTATGCCGTCGGCATGGTGCTGAAGACAGCACCAGACGCGGGCATGGCGGCGCTGCTCGTGTGCATCGTGGCCGGCATGGCCGTTGCCCTGGCGATCGGCATGCTGAGCATTCGCCAACGTGGCATCTATTTCGTGATGATCACGCTCGCAATGGCGCAGCTCGCTTACTTTGCCGCGCTGTCGTTCCCCCAGCTCACCGGCGGCGAGAACGGATTGCTCGACATTCCGCGCCCTGCCACGGGCCTCGAGGGCATCGTCGGCGAAGGCACCGGCCAGTACGCATTGATCGCCGTGGTTTTCGTGCTTGCGATCGCGTTCCTGCGCCTCGTGGTGCGTTCGCCCTTCGGCCGCGCACTCGACGCGGTGCGCGAGAACGAGGTGCGCGCGCAGACCGCTGGCTACGACGTTCAGAAGCTCAAGCTGCTGGCTTTCTGCCTCTCCGGGGGCATCACCGCGCTGGCCGGCGCGCTCTACGCGCTGCAGCTGCGCTCGGCGCCGCTGTCCAACATCGACCTCATGACGTCCGAGACCATCCTCATCATGGCGATCCTCGGCGGACGCCGGTCGCTTCTTGGCGCGGCCTTCGGCGCGCTCGCCATGACCTTGATGGCCGAGCAGCTGTCTCAGTGGTGGCCGCGCTGGCAAATGATCGTCGGCTTTGTGCTGATTGCCGTGGTGCTGTTCGCGCCCCGCGGACTCGGCGGTGCCTGGGCGCATTGGCGGAATCGCCGCAGCGCGCACGCAGGAGATCACGCATGACCACAGCAGGCAACCCCTTCCTCAGTGCTCGTGGGCTTGGGCTTGACTACGGCCGTTTCACGGCGGTCGGAAAAATCGATCTTGAGCTGGGCACGACTGGCCTGCACTCGCTGATCGGCCCGAACGGTGCAGGCAAGACCTCTTTCTTCAACATCGTGAGTGGCCGCCTGCCGGCCAGCCGCGGCAGTCTCGTGTTCGAGGGGCGGGACATCACGCGTTCCGGAGCGCATCGGCGAGCCCGGCTCGGCATGGCGCGCAGCTTCCAGGTGACGAGTCTGTTCGGTGAAAGCAGCGTGCTGCACAACCTGCAGATGGCGGCGATGGGCATCGCCCCGTCGCGGTCCTACAGGTTCTGGAGCAACTGGACGCGCGAGACGCAGAGGCTCGACGTTGCCATGGAGGTCTTGCGGGAGCTGGAACTGACGCGCCATGCGGCGACACCGGTCGCCTCGCTCGCGCACGGCGTCCAGCGCGTGGTGGAAATCGGCATGTGCCTTGCCGCCCGACCACGCCTGCTGCTGCTGGACGAGCCGCTGGCCGGGCTCGGCCTTGCAGACGTGCCCCGCATCACCGAACTGCTGCAGCGACTCAAGGCCCGCTACGCAGTACTGCTGGTCGAGCACAACATGCGCGTGGTCATGGGGATCAGCGATCGCATCACCGTCATGTTCCAGGGCAATGTGATTGCCGAAGGTGCACCGGCGGCAATCCGCGAGAACGCCCAGGTGCGGCGGGTCTATCTGGGGAGCCAATCATGAGCGAAGCCATCCTGGTACTGGAGGATGTGAATGCGTCCTACGGCAAGAGCCATGTGCTGCATGGTGTTTCGATGCACGTGAACGCGGGCGAGATCGTGAGCGTTCTCGGGCGCAACGGCATGGGCAAGACGACGACGCTGCGCACGATCGTCGGGCTGCTGCGTGCGCATGCCGGCTCGGTGCGCTTCGAAGGCGTCGACCTCGTCGGCATGGCGGTCGACGACATCGCGCGCCGCGGCATCTCGCTGGTGCCCGCACACCGCGGCATTTTCACCTTGCTGTCGGTGCAGGAGAACCTGCAGATCGCACAGAGAAAGCACGCGCCATGGACGCTGGAGCGCGTCTACGACGAGTTTCCGCGTCTGCGCGAGCGTCGCCGCAACCTCGGCGGTGCGCTTTCCGGCGGCGAGCAGCAGATGCTCGCCATCGCGCGGGCGTTGGTGCAGGGCCCCAGGTTACTGCTGCTTGACGAGCCGACGGAAGGCCTGGCGCCCGTGATCGTGGACGAGCTCACTGAACTGATTCGCGGCGTCGGTGCATCGGGTATTCCGATCGTACTGGTGGAACAGAGCTTTGCGGTCTGCCGCGCGCTTTGCCGGCGGCACTACATTCTCGAGGAAGGCGTTGTTGTCTACGAAGGCCGCACCGAAGACCTCGATGCCGATGCCTCGGTGCTCGAACGCTTCCTGGGCCTGGACGTCGACGCGTCTTGAGAGTGGTCAACGTGCGTGTGGTGTCCGGGAGGGTCGCGCTAAACTCGATCGATCTTCTTCTGGGTGGCATTCGATGGCTGATGATTCCGGGGTGAGCGCGGTGGAACGAGCGTTGAGCCTGCTCGACGCATTCAATGAGCTGGACTATGCGTTGACGCTCGCCGATCTCGCACGGCGCACGGGACTCTACAAGAGCACGATCCTACGATTGGCCGAGTCGCTGCAGCGCATGGGTTATCTCAAGCGCCTGGCCGACGGCTCTTTTCAGTTGGGTGCCGCGCCACTGCGGCTCGGCGCGATCTACCAGCGGCAGTGCCGCACGTCGGAACACGTCCCCGAGGTGCTGCGCGAAGTGGTCGAGGCCACCTACGAGTGCGCATCGTTCTATATCCGGGACGGAGAGCACGCGGTGTGTCTCCATCGGGTCGACTCGGCCCGCATGATCCGGGATGCCATCCGCGAAGGCGACCGCTTGCCAATCGACAAGGGCGCCGCCCCGCAGGTGCTTCTGGCTTTTGGTGAGAAAAAGACTGGAAAAAAATATGACCGGATCCGCGCCGAGATGTCTTGTGCCTCGTTCGGCGAGTACGACGCGGAGATCGCGGCCTTGTCCGTACCGGTGCTGAGCGTGAACCGGCAGGTGGTAGGAGCGCTGACGATCTCGGGTCCGCGCTATCGTTTCGAGAACGTCGACCAGGCGCCGATGCTTCAAGCGCTTTTCGCCGGCGCACGCAAGCTGACCGACCTTTTCGGTGGCGACGCCAAGTGGTTCGATACCGCGTCCTAGCCGCGCTGTGATGCGGGTCTGCGCGGTCCGCCTTGCTGCGACGCACAAGCCGGACCATGCACAATGCCCGCGTGCCAAACATCCTCGACCCCAAATGGCAATTGTTCGTGAAGGTGGCGGACGCCGGCAGCGTGTCCGGCGCTGCGCTCGCTCGCGACATGCAGCAGTCGGTGGTGAGCCGGCACATCACGCGCTTGGAACAGGAGTCCGGGGCGCGGCTGTTCCGCCGGACGGGCCGCGGCGTCGTTCTGACTGAATTCGGGCAGCTCTACCCGCGGGTGATGGCGTTGATCCGCGATGCGGAGCAACTGGCCGATGACATGCGCACGAATAGCGGAACACCGGTGGGCGACGTGCGCGTCGGACTGCTGCCTTCCACGGTCGGCATGCTGGCCCGTCCCTTGTTCTCTCCCGTCCGCAAGTCCTTCGCCAGCATGAACCGCTATGGCTTCGAGGCCCTCGCCGGCGCCGATGCCATCCCCTGAAAGAAAAGGAAAAATAGCCGTGTCCAGCCTCACCCTGCAGCAAGCCCAGACCATCATCGATGCCGCCCTGAAGAAATCCAAAGAGGCCGGCTACCAACCCATGGGCATTGCCGTGCTCGATGCCGCCGGCCACCTCAAAGCCTTTGCAAGCGAAGACGGTGCCAGCATGTTCCGCTTCGACATCGCCCGCGCCAAGGCCTGGGGTGCGGTGGGCATGGGCGTGGCCAGCCGCAAGCTGGCCGAGCGCGCCAAGGACAACCCCAACTTCTTCGTCGCGCTGGCCGCCACGGCCGATGGCAAGTTCCTGCCGCAGACTGGCGCGGTGGTGATCCGCGATGCGGCCGGCCAACTGCTGGGCGCGGTGGGCGCCAGCGGCGGCACCGGCGACGAGGATGAAGCCATTTGCATCGCCGGCGCGCAGGCGGCCGGGCTGGCGGTCGGTTGAAACGCCTTCAGCTGGCGGCTTGCCAATCGGGCAAGCGAGCGTTGGCGTCGCGCCGGTTCACTTCGTAGAACAGGCCGCGCAGCCAGCGGTTGGACGCATCGTTCTGCATGCGCCGGTGCCAGTACTGCTGTACCTGGAGCTGCGGCGGCTTGAAGGGCAGCTCGATGGTCTTCACCGCGATGTGCCGCTGCACCACGGTGGCGATGTCGTCGGGCACGGTCGCCACCAGATCGCTGCCGGGCAGCAGCGACAGCAGGCTCATGAAATGCGACAGTTCCAGCGTCACGTGACGGTGCCAGCCCTTGTCTTCCAGGAAGCGGTCCAGCATGTGCTCGCGCCCATCCGGCCGCACCACGATGTGCCGCGCCGCCAGGTACTGCCTTGCCGTCATGCGTGAAGGCACTGCCGCGTTGCGCGCGCAGGCAATGCAGGTGTAGGACGTCCTGAACAGCGCCTGGCGAAAGTAGCCCGCCTTCTGCAGATCGGGAAAGAAGCCCACGGCGAGGTCGGCCTCGCCGGCCTCCAGCGCCTGGGCTGCGGCCGTGCGCGGCATCGAGAGTGCACGCAGCCGCACGAGCGGCGCCTCCTGCCGCAGGCGCTGCAGCACACCGGGAAGAAAAGCCACCTCGCCGATGTCAGGTGTGAGCAGCGTGAAGCTGCGCTCCGCGTTCGCCGGGTCGAAGCCCGCGGGCTGGAGGATCTCCGACTGAATCGCCTGCACCACGCGCTGCACCGCGGGTGCCAGCGCCTGTGCGCGCGGCGTGGGCTCCATCTGCGCACCGGCACGCACGAAAAGGTCGTCGTCGAAGGCAGCGCGCAGCCGCGCCAACGCTGCGCTGGTGGCCGGCTGGCTGAGGCCGATGGCCTCGGCCGCGCGGCTGACGCTGCGCAGCCTGGCCATGGCGTCGAACAGCACCAGGAGATTGAGGTCGATCGAACGAATATCCATAGTGTGGATTTTATGTATCCACATCATCGACTGTTCAGATGATCGAAGGCTTCCTAGCATTCGGGCTTCAAGAACTAGGAGACTTCATGCAACGCAGAGACTTCGCCCGAGCGGCGATGCTGTTTCCATTGGCCGGCAGTGGCCTGCTTCGTGCCCAGCCGGACTGGCCGCAACGGCCCGTCAAGTTCATTCTTTCGCAGCCAGCGGGCTCGGGTCCTGACGTCCTGGCGCGCGTCGTCGCCGACCGGCTAACGCGAAGCTGGGGCCAGCCCATCGTGATCGAAAACAAGCCAGGCGGACAGAATGTGATCGGCGCACTGGCGGCAGCGCGTTCGCCGGCAGACGGCTACACCCTCTACTACGCCACCACCGCGGCGATGGTGACCAATGCCTTCACGTTCAAGGTCTTGCCCTACGACCCGGCGAAGGACTTCGCGCCGGTGCGGCTGGTAGGCCGCAGTCCCTTCGTGATCGCCGCCGCGGCGAACTTTCCAGCCAGGAACCTGAAGGATGCGCTGGCGTTGGCCAAGGCAAAACCGGGCGACGTCACCATCGCGACGGAGGGCCCGAAGACCTTTTCCGGCATGCTCGCCGACAGCGTGGCCGGCATGGCCGGCGTGCGCTTCAACCATGTCCCGTACACCAAGGCAACCGACGCGTTGCAGGACGTGATCGGCGGCCGCGTGCAGCTTGTCTGCCTGCCCGATGCCGCCCTCACGGCCTACCTCAAGGCGGGGCAGGTGCGTGCACTGGCCGTGAGCACCGCCCAGAGACAGTCGGGCATGCCGGATGTGCCATCGCTCTCCGAGACTTTCGCCGGTTTCGATTACTCGGGCTGGAACGGCCTCTTTGCGCCGACCGGCACGCCGCCGGACGTGATCGCGCGCATCAACCGCGACCTGGAAGCCGTCCTGCAGCAGCCCGAGGTGGTGCAGCGCCTGCAGACCCTCGGCTCGCAGGCGGAGCCTCGCATGTCGGTGCCGGAGTTCGAGGCCTTCATGCGCAGCGAACGCGAGCGCTGGGTCAAGCTGGTCAAGCAGCTCGGCATCCAGCCTGAATGAGCCGGAGTCGAGGCGTGCATCAGTCCAACTGCACCTGCGGCATCGACGTGCATGCGCACGTGGTGCCCGAGCACTTTCCGAACTACATCGGTTCCAGGCTGCCCGCCGAATGGCCCTCGATGGCACCGGCTCATGCGTGCCACCGTCACGTGATGATCTCGGGCAAGGTGTACCGCACGGTGTCCGATCGATGCTGGAGCACCGCGCGCCGGCTTGAGGATCTGCCAGGCATGGGCCTCGCGCTGCAGGTGGTCTCGCCCATGCCGGAACTGCTGTCGTACTGGATGGCCGCCAACGACGCCAGCCAGCTGCTGCGCTACACCAACGATTGCATGGCCGGGATGGTGGAGCAGGGTGGTGGCCGTCTCGCAGCACTGGGCGCCGTCCCGCTGCAGGACATCGACCTCGCGATTGCTGAACTCGACTACGTGGTGAAGACCCTGGGCTTCGCCGGGGTGGGGATCGGCAGCAACATCAACGGCACGCCGGTGGGCGCCCCGCAGTTCGATCCCTTCTTCGAAGCTTGCGAGGCGCTGGGCGCAGCGGTGTTCGTGCATGCCGTGCGCCCGGCGGGCATGGATCGACTGGTAGGCCCGGCGCCCTTGCAGCAGGTGCTGGCTTATCCGGGTGATGTGGGCTTGGCGGCCGCCTCTGTCATCACGACCAACCTGCTGGTGCGGCGGCCACGCCTGCGCATCGCCTTCAGCCACGGCGGTGGAACGCTGGCCGCGTTGCTACCGCGCCTGCAGCAGGGCTGGGAGGTGTTTCCAGCGCTCAAGGAAAGCATGACCACGTCTCCCGCCGAGCAGGCACGCCGGTTGTTCTACGACACCCTCGTGTTCGACACGCCCTTGCTGCGCCACCTTGTGGAGCGATTCGGAGCCAGCCAGCTGCTGATCGGCACCGACTACCCCTTCAACTTCCACGACCGCACGCCCGTGCAGCGCATCGAGGCCGCCGGCTTCGACGAGGCCACGGCGGCGGCGCTGGTGCATCGCAATGCCGAGCGATTCCTCGGCCTTCACATGAAAGAGATGACCCCATGAGTTCTCCCTGGATCCAGGGCCTGCGCAGCGTGTCGCTGTTCGTGCCGGACCTCGCGCAGGCCGAAGACTTCTACACCCGCACCTGGCGGCTCGAGGTGGCGCATCGCGGCGAAGGCATGCTCTATCTGCGCGGCACGGGCAGCGACGCCTATCTGCTGGCGCTGCACCAGGGCGGGGAGGTGCCGCAGATTCGCCAGGTGACCCTGCGTGCGCGCAGCCGCGAGGCGCTCGATGCCGTTGCGGCCCAGGTGGTGGCCGCCGGCGGCACCCTGCTGGCGCAGGTGCACGAACTCAGCCGCGACCCGGCCGGGGGCATGGGCCTGAAGTTCAAGGATCCGCACGGCCGCATCTTCCAGGTGGTGCATGGCGACACGCAGCGGCCCGAAGGCGCCGCGGTGAAAGACCGACCCATCCGCCTGACCCATGTGGTGCTCAACAGCCATGCGGTGGACGAGACGCAAGCCTTCCTGCAGCAGGCACTGGGCTTTCGCCTGGCCGACCGCACCGCAATCATGGCCTTCATGAATTGCGATCGCGACCACCACACCATCGCCATCGGTATTTCGGACAACGATGCGCTCAATCACATCGCCTTCCTGATGCCTGACTTCGAGTCGGTGATGCGCGGCGGCGGACGCATGAAGGATGCGGGCTTTCCCATCCAGTGGGGGCCCGGCCGGCATGGCCCGGGCAACAACCTCTTCAACTACTTCCTCGATCCCTTCGGCGTCGTCATCGAGTACACGGCCGACGTGGAGCAGATCGACGACAGCTACGAGGCGCACGGCCCTGAGCACTGGAAATGGCCGCCCGGCCGCGTGGACCAGTGGGGCATCTCACCTGCGCCCGGCGCCGCGCTGAAGGAAGCGCAGAGACGCATCTTCTTTGCCTCCAACCCCTGATTCCCCAACCGAGTGACATCCCGATGAAATTCACCACCTACCTGCGCCAAGGCGCACCCCGCCTGGCCCTGGTCGAAGGCCAGGACCTGATCGACCTGAACGATGCCGATGCGCAAGTGCCGAGCGACCTGCGCGCGGCGTTGCGGACCGGCATCGACCTGCAAGCCGCCGCGCACCGGGCGCGCGACACCGGGAAACGCCAGCCCTTGGGCTCCGCGAAGCTGGCGCCGCTGGTGCCCGAGCCCGGCAAGATCATCTGCCTGGGCCTGAACTACTACGACCACGCCAAGGAAGGCGGACGCGAAAAGCCCGACTACCCCTGGTTCTTCTTCCGCGCGCCGTCATCGCTGGTGGCCCATGGCGAGGCAGGTTGGCTGCCCAAGGTCTCGACCCGCTTCGACTACGAGGCCGAACTGGCGGTGGTGATCGGCCGCACGGTGCCGCGACACACGAAAGAGGCCGATGCGCTGCAGTACGTCTTCGGCTATTGCTGCTTCAACGACATGAGCGTGCGCGACTACCAGAAGCGCACGCCCCAATGGACCATCGGCAAGAACTTCGACCGTACCGGAGGCTTCGGTCCAGTGCTTGTCACTGCCGACGAGCTGGCGCCGGGGGCCGCGGGCCTGCGCATCCAGAGCCGCCTCAATGGCCAGGTGATGCAGGACGCCAACACCGACGACATGATCTTCAGCGTCGCCGAGACCATCGCGCTGTTGGCGGAGGTGCTGACCCTGGAGCCGGGCGACGTGATCGTGATGGGCACGCCCGCGGGCGTGGGCCAGGCACGCAACCCGCCGGTGTGGATGAAGGCCGGGGACATCATCGAGATCGAGATCGATCGCGTCGGCCTCCTTTCCAACCAAATCGCGGACGAGGCGGCGTGAGCACAAACGACATCTACGACGTCGCCATCGTCGGCTACGGGCCGGCGGGGCAGGTGGCGGCAGGACTGCTGGGACAGCGCGGGCTCAAGGTCTATGTGTGCGAGCGCCTGTCCGACGTGTACCAGATTCCGCGCGCCATCGCGCTGGACCACGAGATCATGCGTGTGTTCCAGGAGCTGGGCGTGGTGGAGGCCATCGAGCCTTACACCGAGCCGTTCACCAACTCGGAGTATTTCGGCGTGGACGGCCAGTTGATCCGCCGCATGACGATGGTGGCACCGCCCTATCCGCAGGGGTACACGCCGTCCATCGTGTTCACGCAGCCGCCCGTGGAGCGTGTGCTGCGTGCGCGGGTGGCACAGTTGTCCAACGTGAAGGTGGACTTGGGCGTGGGGATGAGCGCACTGACGCAGGACAACGAGGGCGTCACGCTACAGATCGACGCCGAAGGCGAACGGCGCAGCGTGCGTGCCCGCTATGCCATTGCCTGCGACGGCGGCAGCAGCGGCGTGCGCACGCAGCTGGACATCGCGATGCAGGACCTGGACTTCGACGAGCCCTGGCTGGTGGTCGACGTCCTTGTCAACGAGCAGGGCCTGGCCAAGCTGCCGAAGGTGAGCGTGCAGTACTGCGAGCCGGAGCGCCCCTGCACCCTGGTGGTCGGCCCGAAAAACCATCGCCGCTGGGAAATTTCGATCCTGCCGGGCGAAGACCCCAAGGAGCTTGCCACGCCAGAGCGCACCTGGGAGCTGCTGGCACGCTGGCTCACGCCGGAAGATGGCGAGCTGTGGCGGCAGGCCAGCTACCGCTTCCATGCGCTGGTGGCCAAGGAATGGCGCCGCGGACGCGTCTTTCTGGCCGGCGACGCGGCGCACATGCAACCGCCCTTTCTGGGGCAGGGCATGTGCCAGGCCGTGCGCGATGTGGCCAACCTCAGCTGGAAGCTTGCGGCGGTGCTACAGGGCGAGGTGCAGGGTGCGGCGGGCGAGACGTTGCTCGACAGCTATGGCACCGAGCGTCAAGCCCATGTGCGCGAGCTCACCAGCCGCATCAAGGAGGTGGGTGCAGTCATCTGCGAGCGCGATCCGGCCAAGGCCAGGGCACGCGATGCACGCCTGCTGGCAGAGAGCGGCGGCAAGGTGCAGGACATGCCGCGACAGGACATCCTGCCGCACCTTGAGTGCGGCTTCCTGTCGGCTGCGCCCAGTGCGGTGAGAGGCCGTCTGTTCCCCCAGCCGTGGCTGGGCGGTGCGGCCGGGCGACGCCGGCGCATGGACGAAGTGGCGGGTCATGGCTGGCGGCTGGTGCTCGCGCCAGGCGTCGAGTTGCCTCAGGATGCGCTGATGCCGACCCTCACGATCGTAGCCCTCGAGAGCGCCGACGATGGCGAGGGCGTGGCGACCCGATGGTTTCAGCAACATGAATGTGTCGCTGCGCTTGTGCGACCCGACAACTACGTCTACGGCATCTCTCGCACATTCGCCGAGATCATCGCCCTGTGCGGGGAGGCCGTGGCGGCGCTCGGTCTTTCGATCTGCGTCGGCCGAGACCGCACCACGTGCGGGGCGGGATAGCGACGGTCCGCGTCCTGCAGGGCTCATGCACTTGGGGCGGACGGACAGGCTCACTCAATTCACTACTGGGGCCGGATGCCATCAAAGGCGTTCTGCAGGAGCCGTCTGATCTCGCCGCGTTGTGCCGGCCCTGCCTCCCGTGGGTTCCAGTAGGGGTTGCTCACGGCGAGATCCGCAGCGCGGTCGAGGTCGGCCTCCTTCATGCCGATGTCCCGCAGGGCCACCGGCGCTCCATTGTCTCGTGCCAGGTCGAAAAGGCCGGCTGCGGCGCTGCGCGGCTCTGCCGACCCGAGTGCGCGCTCGATGCGGGACGTGGCCTCAGGCACTGCCGGCGCATTGAAGGCGATGGCCTGAGGCAGCACCACCGTGTGAACCTCGGCATGGGGCAGGTTGAAGCTGCCGCCCAGGGTGTGGCACAGCTTGTGGTGCAGCGCCATGCCCACGCTGCCAAGTACCGTACCGCACAGCCACGCACCGTACAGCGCGTCTGCGCGGGCGTCGACATCGTCGGCGCGCCGACGGATGGCCGGCAGCGCCCCGGCCAGCGCGCGAATGCCTTCCTCGGCCATCAGGCTCATCACCGGGTTGCCGTCGCGTGCGTACAGACCTTCTGTCGCGTGTGCAATCGCATTCATGCCGCTCGTGATGCTCATGGCCACGGGCAGCGTCAACGTCAGTTCCGCGTCGTAGATGACCGTGCGGGGCATCACGCGCGCGTCCTTGCCGGTCTTTTTCAAGCCGCCCTCGGTGATGCCGTAGATCGGCGTCATCTCGCTCCCCGCATAGGTCGTGGGAATTGCGAGGATCGGCAGACCGGATTCCAGCGCAATGGCCTTGCCCAGACCAGTGGTCGAGCCGCCTCCGATGGCGATGGCGCAGTCCGCGCCCAGCCGCCGCGCCTCATCGCGGGCCTCGCGTGCCGTCTCGATGGGCACATGCATTGCGGCGCGCGCAAAAACGCCCGCCGCGCGGCCGCCAAGACGTGCGGCCACCAACTGCGCCTGGCCCTGCTGCTCGGGCGTGCACAGCACCAGCGCCCGGCGCGCGCCGAGGAGCTCGATCTCTCGCTCCAGGTGCGCCAAAGAGCCCGCGCCGAACACCACGCGCGAAGGCAGGCCGCTGTAGACGAATTCCTTCATGCTCGGCAATGGCAGGATGTCAGGCATCCGCGGCTTTCCTCGGAGCGGGCTTCAGCACGAAGTCGTACTCGACAAGGTAGGAGCCATCGGCCTGCGGCTTCCAGTCGGCAATCAGCGACTGGCGCACACCGAACACGGCATCCGAATCCAGATACGGGTCGTCGCTTCGGAACACGTGCGTGATCAGCTTCTCGTAGCCATCCGCCTCGATCAGGAAGTGCAGGTGCGCGGGACGCCACGGATGCCGGCCGGTGGCCTTCAAGAGATCGCCCACCGGGCCATCGTGCGGAATGGCGTAGGGGACGGCGAGAATCGAACGGAAGTGGTAGCGGCCCTCGCTGTCGGCGTGCACGATGCCGCGCGCCTGCGCATGGTCGATCTCCGGATGCTGCACGTCATACAGGCCGTCTTCGTCCGATTGCCACACGTCCATGCGGGCGTTGGCGACCGGCTCTCCGCCGATGCCGCGCACCGTGCCGCGTACCAGGCACGGGATGCCCTGCGCACCGTTGGAGATGTCCGCACCGAGCTCGTAGTGAGGCGCCCCTTCCACGTGGAACGGGCCGAACACGGTCGCCTCGGTGCAACCGGTGGGCTTGTCGTTGTTCTGCGCCACCGTCAGCATCGACAGGCCCAGCACGTCCGACAGCAGGATGAACTCCTGGCGCTTGTCGTCGGTGATGTGGCCGCAGCGGGTCAGGAACTCGATGCCCTTGAACCACTCTTCTTCGGTCAGTTCCACCTCGCGTGCAAAGGCATGCAGGTGCTGCACGAGACTGTCCATGATGCGCTTGAGCCGCGGGTCGGCCGCCTGCGCCTGCCGCGCAAGCACGGCGTCGGTGATGGTGTGATGGTTCAGATTGCGCATGATGGCTCTCCTTCAGTCCAGTTGCAGTTGGGTCCGCTGCGCGACCGTACCCCACTTGGCGAAGTCCTCCTGGCTGCGCCGCTGCGCCTCCGGCGTGCTGTAGCCCTCGACACGCAGGTCCATCTCCGCCAGACGTGCTTTCACGGCCGGAGCCTGGAGGGCGGCACGCACGTCGCGCTGGATTTTCTCGACGGTAGCGGCTGGCAAGCTCGACGGCGCGGCCAAGGTCTCGAAGAAGGTGGCATCGAAGCCCGGATGTCCACTCTCGGCAACCGTCGGAACCCCGGGCAGCAGGCCCGATCGTTCCTTGCCGGAGACGGCGATCGCCCGCAGCCGCCCGCTCTGGACATGCGGCAGGACCACGGAGGAGACGATGAAGCCGCAGTCCACATGGCCGCCCATCACGTCCTGCGCGGCCGGGCCAGGACCTTTGTAGGGCACATGGGTGAGCCTGGTTCCGGTCGTGGCCAGCAGCATCTCCATGGCCATGTGGCTTGGCGAGCCCGCGCCGCCGGAGGCATACAGCCGGGTGGAAGGCAACTGGATGAACTTTGCGAGCGAGGGGACCTCGGCGGCTGGATTGCACACCAGCAACTGGTTGAAACTCGCGAAGTAGGTCACCGGCTTGAGTGCAGCCCTCGGATCGAAGCCCAGCTTCTTGTACAGATGGGGATTGATGGTGAGGATCGTGTCGGGCCCGACGAGCAGTGTGTGGCCATCCTTGGCGTGTGCGACTTCCCCGGCGGCCAGATTGCCTCCGGCCCCTGTCTTGTTCTCGATAACGACCGGCTGATTCCACGCGGCCTGAAGCGCCGGCTGTATCAACCTGGCGATCACGTCACCCGGGGTGCCCGGCGGAAATGCCGCCACCAGGCGGACCGGCTTGGTCGGCCAAGACTGCGCGAATGCCGAAGGAGCCATCGCCAAGGCCATTGCAAGGACGGCGAGACGAAGAAGTGGGGTGCTGACTTTCATGCGCGGTTTCCTCCCGTCGCATCGACGGAGCTTGTTGAAGGTGTTGAAGTGCCGTGCGGTGTTGCGGGGCAAGGCCGGGCCGTGACGCGAGACAGCACACTTGCTGCATCGTCCGCGGCTGCACCGCGCCACGCGACGATCTGGTCCGGGCGGATCAGTGCAAGCGGCGCTTCATAGAGTTCGCGCAGGGACGGCTGCGCCAGCCGCACGACGCGCAGGTCCATTTCCAGATTGCGGGCCGCGGCTTCGAAGGCGTCGGTAGCCGGGCAATCGGGGCCCAGCGCGAGCAGGGTCCATTCGGCGTGGAACAGGTCGAACAGCGAGCACCCGTCATCGAGCCACGCATGCGGCGGCCGCCCGCCCGGGCTGGCGGTGGGTGTGTATGCATTCGGCTCGTCGGGCGGCAGCACGGCCCCATCGCCGAGGATGATCGGCGAGCCGTCGTACCGGCCGCCGAAGGTCACGCCCGGAATATTGAATTCGAGCCGGGCATGTGCATCGAAGTGCAGGCCCGCGAGCTTGCGCTCGGCATCGCCCCGTACGGAGGTTTCTTCCAGTTCGGGCTTTGCCGCGAAGAGCCCCACCGAGTCGGCGAACCTGCGCGCGTAGCCGGTGTTGCGTTCGGCCAGTGGCCTGCGCTCGGCCTCATAGCTGTCGAGCAGCGCCAGCGGTGCCTGGCCGCGGATCACGCTCGCGAGCTTCCAGCCCAGGTTGACCGCGTCCTCGACGGCCGTGTTGTAGCCCAGCCCGCCGGTGGGCGTGAACAGGTGGGCCGCATCGCCCGCGATGAAGACCCGGCCCTTCTGGAAGCGCTGCGCCACCAGCGCGTGCCCGGCGAGCCAGGTGCCCATGGAGAGAATTTCGATCGGCACCTCGGCGCCCAGCGCCTCGGCGAAGACGCGGCGCGCATCGGCCTCAGTCCAGCCCTCGGCGTCTTCGCCGGGGCGCAGCGCCGCATGGAAGGCGTACTCGGACACGCCGTCCACCGAGGCCATGAAGGCGCGCCGTTCGTGGTTGACGGCCACGTACATCCAGGCTTTGGAGTGGCGCAGCACGTCGAGGAACCGGGGCGCGCGCAGGTAGATGGCAAACATCTTGCCGCCCATGAACTCGCGCTGGATGCCGCTCACGCCGCCCCATTCGATGCCCAGCTGTTGCCGGACCAGACTGCGCGCGCCATCGGCACCGATCAGGAACTTTGCGACAACCTCCTGCGCCGGACCTCCTTCGCTCGCCCGCACCGTGGCGCTCACCGATGCCCCGTCGTCGCTGAACCGCTCCAGCCGCCAGCCATAGCGCACGTCGTTGAACGGCCAGGCCTGCGCATGGCGGCGCAAGGCTTCCTCGACGAACTTCTGCGACACGCGATGCGGCAGCTCGGCGGCGCTCCAGGACCCCGTCATCGTCTTGACCTTGACCGCGGCCTCTGCGGCCGTGGGCAAGCTGATGCGTGCCAGCTCATGGCCGGCGAAGCGCGTGAAGTACGCAATGTCCGTCGGATGATCGGCGGGCAGGCCCAACGCACGGATCTCGTGCGCGAAGCCGAGCCGGCGGAAATGCTCCATCGTTCGGGCCTGTGTCGCATTGGCCTGCGGGTTGAAGGCCGTGCCCGGCTTGGCGTCGACCAGCAGGCAGCGGATGCCGCGGCGACCGAGTTCGTTGGCGAGCATCAGGCCGCAGGGGCCGCCGCCGGCGATCAGAACATCGGTTGCGATGGGAGGAGGGTGGCCGGCAGCAAGCCGGGGAGTGGCGGTCATCGGCTGTCTTTCTTCTTCATGCATCAGTCGGCGCGAATGCCGCGCTCCCGGATCACGGCGCCCAGCCGCTTGAAGTCGGCCGCGCCCTTGTCGCCGAAGGCTGCAGGCGTGAGCGGCTCCGGTACATTGCCGAGGGTTTCGATGTGTGCCCTGACGGCCGGCAATGCCAGCGCGCGGTTGATTTCGGCATTGATCCGCTGGATCACGGCCGGCCGCGTGCCTGCAGGCGCGTAGAGGCCGAACACCGCATCGGCGTCGAAACCCTTGAGTCCGAGTTCATCGAGCGTGGGCACCTCGGGCATCTGGGGCGCGCGCTTGAGGCTTGCCACGGCCAGCATGCGCAGCTTGCCGGTCTTGACGTGCTGAATGCTGATTCCCGGATCGAAGAGGAAGTCGATCTGGCCGCCCAGCAGGTCCGTCAGCGCGGGCGCCGCGCCGCGGTAGGGCACGTGGATGGCCGTTGTGCCTGTCTGGCCCGTCATCATCTCCGCCGCGAGATGAGGCGAGCTCCCGTTGCCGGGCGATCCGAACGAGCGCTTGCCGGGGTTCGCCTTAAGGTCGGCGACCAGGCCCTTGAAGTCCTTGACCGGGCTGTCGGCACGAACCACCAGGTAGAACGGCACGCGTGCAACGGATGCGACCGGGACGAGATCCTTGGCCGGATCGAAGGGCATCTTCGCGTAGAGGTGCGGGTTGATCGACACCATGCCGCCAGAGCTCATCAGGAAGGTATAGCCATCGGAAGACGACCTGGCGACGAACTCGCCGCCCAGGTTGCCGCCCGCGCCGCCCCTGTTCTCGACGATCACCGGTTGCCCGAGCGCCTCCTGCAGCGGCGCGCTGATCACGCGGGCCAGCTGGTCGGCCGCGCCGCCGGGCGCGAAGTTGGCGACGATCTTGATGGGCTGCCTGGGCCAATCCTGGGCCTGGGCGATGCCGCACGGGCCGAGGCCGAGCGCCAGCGCCGCGGTCGCAAGCAGGGATTTCATGGGCTGTCTCCTGCGCTTCATCAGAACGGATAGTGACGGTCGGTGGTCTGCACCGTGAGCCACCGCAGTTCGGTGAAGGCGTCGATGCCGGCCTTGCCGCCGAAGCGGCCGTAGCCCGAGTCCTTCACGCCGCCGAAGGGCATCTGGGCCTCGTCGTGCACGGTCGGGCCGTTCACGTGGCAGATGCCGGAGTCGATGCGATTGGCCACCTCCCAGGCACGCGCGATGTCGCGCCCGAACACTGCGGCGGACAGCCCGTACGGGTTGTCGTTGGCCACGCGCACTGCTTCGTCGACGCCGTCGACGCGCACCACCGGCTTCACGGGACCGAAGCTCTCTTCATGGTAGATGCGCATCTGCGGCGTGACGTGGTCGAGCAGCGTTGCGGGCATCAGCGTGCTGTCGGCCTTGCCGCCGCACACGAGCTTCGCGCCCTTGGCAAGGGCATCGTCGATCAGCGCGTTGCAGCGCTCGACGGTGCTCGCATCGACCACCGAACCCAGCACCACCGGCCCCTTGCGGGGATCGCCCAGCGAAAGCTGCACGGCCTTGGCGGCGAGCTTTGCGACGAAGGCGTCCGCGATGCGGCTGTCCACGATGATGCGCTCGGTGCTCATGCAGATCTGGCCGCTGTTGGCGAAGGCGCCGAAGGCCGCGCCATTGACCGCGGCATCGAGGTCGGCATCGTCCAGCACGACGAGCGGGGCCTTGCCGCCAAGCTCCAGCACCGCCGGCTTCAGGTACTTCGCGCAGGTCTGCGCGATCAGCCGGCCGACGCGGGTGGAGCCTGTGAAGTTCACACGGCGCAATGCTGGATGGGCAATGATCGCTTCGACCACCTCGGCCGCATCGGCCGGCGCATTGGTTACGAAGTTGACGACGCCCGGCGGGAAGCCGGCATCCTTGAACGCCTCGACGATCAATCCATGGGTCGCAGGGCTGAGTTCCGAGCCCTTGAACACCACCGTGTTGCCGCAGGCCAGCGGCGTGGCGATCGCCCGCACGCCGAGGATCACCGGCGCGTTCCAGGGCGCAATGCCCAGCACCACGCCGGCCGGTCGGCGCAGGCCCAGGGCCAGGCTGCCGGGCACATCGGAGGGAATGACCTCACCGCTGATCTGGGTCGTCATGCCAGCCGCTTCCTGCAGCATGCCGGCGGCCAGGTGCACATTGAAACCTGCCCACGGCGCGCCAGCACCGGTCTCGGATGCCATGGCATCCGTCAAGGCCTGCGCCTTGGCCTCGATGGCCTGTGCCACCTTCAGCAGCAGCGCCCTGCGTTCGCCGGGGCCAGTGCGGGACCAGGCCGGAAACGCGGCAGCGGCGGCTTCGACCGCTGCCACGGCGTCGGCCTTCGTGGCGGCCGGCGCGATGGTCGCCACCGTGCCGTCGAGCGGATTGCGGCGCTCGAAGGTGGCACCGTCCGCGGCCTGGCGGTCCTCGCCATTGATCAACATCGATATCGTGCCCATTGTCTTGTCTCCTTGTAGATTTGAAAAAAGCAAAAAACCGTCAGGCCACTTCGATCTCGACCAGCATCGGTGCGGTCGATTGCAGGGCCTGGTGCAATGCGGGACGCAGTTGCTCCGCCGTGTCGACGCGCAGCCCCTTCATGCCTTGCGCGCCAGCCAGCGCGACAAAATCGAGATCGGGCAGGTCGGTGCCCGGAACATGCGCGTCGGGCCGGTAGCCGAAGATGCGGGCGAACTCGTACAGCGCGGCATAGCGGCGGTTCTTCAGGATCAGCACCGTGACCGGCAGCGCCAGCTGCGCTGCGCTCCACAGCGCCTGGATGGCGTACATCGCCGAGCCATCGCCCACCAATGCAATGACCCGTGCGCCCGGCTTGCCCAGCGCCACCCCCACCGCGGCCGGAAGGCCGAAACCCAGGCCGCCGCTGCACATGGTGTAGAAAGTTTCCGATTCGAAGACCGGCAGGTGGCCATGCATCACGGGGCGCGCACTGGGTGCTTCCTCGACCAGGATGCTGTCGCGTGCGCGCACATCGGCCAGCGTCTGCAGGACCCACGCCACCGGCAGGCGTTCGCCGGGCTCGGGCTCTGCGACGCGCGGCGGGCGCACATGGGCAGGTGGTGCCGGACGATCGCGCGGCGTGCTGCACTCGAGCAGATCGAGTAACCCGAGGCGGATGCTGCCGACCACGGAGGTTCCTGTCGGCGCCCAGGCCGCAACCTGGGGATCGTCTGTGAGCTGCACCAGCTCGCATCCTTCGGGCAGGTGCGGCCCGTGGCCCGGCACATGGTAGGTGAACGCGGGCGCACCCAGCGCAAATACGAGGTCGTGGCCGGCGAGCCGTTCGACGATGCGCTCGCGCATTGGCGGCAGGAAACCTGCCCACAGCGGATGATCTTCCGGAAAGCTGCATCGGCCCGACATCGGCGCGACATACACACGCGCGTTGTGCCGCTCGGCCAATTGAACCGCTTCTTTCCAGGCCTCGTCGCGATCGACCGCGGCACCGACCACGAACGCCGGGGAGCGGGCGCCATCGAGGGCCGCGGCAATGCGCGGGAGAAGATCGGGATCCGCGCGCACGTGGCGGCTGACCTCCCGTGCATCGACCGGCAAGGTCTGGACGTCCCAATCGTCCGACGGGATCGAGACCAGCACGGGGCCGCGCGGCGGCGTCATCGCGATGTAGTAGGCGCGCGCAATCGCCAGCGGGACGTCCTCGGCCCGCGCCGGCTCGACGCTCCACTTCACGTAGGGCCTCGGCAACTCGGGCGCCTGCGTGGAGCCGAGAAAGGGCTCGAAGGGCAGGATCGACCGCGCCTGCTGCCCGGCCGTGATCACCAGTGGCGTGCGATTGCGAAAGGCCGTGAAGATGTTGCCCATTGCATGGCCGACACCGGCCGCGGAGTGCAGGTTGATGAATGCCGCGTTGTGCGTGGCCTGCGCGTAGCCGTCCGCCATGCCCACGACCACCGACTCCTGCAGCCCGAGCACGTAGCGGAAGTCTTCGGGGAAGTCGATGAACATCGGCAGTTCCGTCGAGCCGGGATTGCCGAACACGCTGGTCATGCCGAACGCGCGCAGCAGCCTGAAAACCGCGTCCCGCACGGTCAGGGTGCTGCTGGCCGAGAGGGGCGCTTGCGCGGGAACTTCGACGTGTCGATCCATGAATGCTCCTAGATGAGGTCTGCAGTTTTGCGGTTGCCGCTGTATTCATCAATACAATGAAATGTCTAGAGCAAAATAAGCTGTATGCATACTGAAAAGCTGGACATGAACCTGCTGCGTCTGTTCGAAGCGGTGTACCGCCTGGGCAGCGTCAGCCGCGCCGCCGATGCGCTGGGGTTGTCGCAGCCGGCCGCCAGCCAAGGTCTGACGCGATTGCGGCTTGCCTTGGGCGATGCGCTGTTCGTGCGCGCCAACGGGCGCATGCGCCCGACGCTGCGCGCGGAGCGGCTGGCAAGCGTCGTTCAGCCGGCCGTGGCCGCCATCGAGGATGTGCTGCGGGACGAAGACACCTTCGACCCCTCGCGCTCGCGAATGACCGTTCGGCTGCATATGAACGACATCGGCGAGGCCCGGCTGCTGCCGGAACTGATGGAAGCCTTGCACCGCCAGGCACCCGGCATACGGGTGCATACGACTCCGCTGCCGCACGGAGAGATCACCGATGCCCTGGAGACGGGCGCCATTCACTTCGCACTCGGTTTTCTGCCCTCGGTCAGCGGAACGGAGCGCGTCGAGCTGCTGCGCGACCGCTACGCAGTGGTGGTGCGGGCAGGGCATCCGATGGCCAAGGCCTCGAAGGCCTCGGATGTCCGCATGACGATCCAGGACCTGCGGCGCCTGGAGTACGTGGCCGTGCGCTCGCACTCGGAGACCTTCCGCATCCTGCAGCAGCTCGGCCTCGATGAAAGGCTGGTGCTCAACTCGGCGCACTTCCTTGCGCTGCCGGCGATCATTGCGCGTACCGATTTTGCTGTCGTGATGCCGCAGGCGATCGCGCGCAGGTTCATCGAGCCGAAGCGCTATGTGGTGCTCCCGGCGGAGCTTCCCCGCAGCGCCTTCACCGTGTCGCTGCACTGGAGCCGCCGCTTCGAATCGGACCCCGCGCACCACTGGATCCGCAATCTCTTCATTGGCCTTTTCAAGGACTAGGGACGCTGATGGTGGAATGATGCCGCCTTGTCGAGGTGTGCTGCAACTGCTGCAGGAAGCTTTCGGCCAGATGCACGAGACCTGCACGATCGGCGTGTCCATACACCACGAAGTCGGGGCGCGTCAGAACGGCCTCGGCGTCGAGCGACTCCAGAAATGGGGCGTATACGCCGTCGGCATCTATCACGCGATCGCCCTGGCACACACCTGAAGCAGGTGCCAGCCCGACGAAGCGGACACCGACCGCCCGCAGCGCGGCCTTGAGAGTCGCAGGCAACTCGTCTGTCACTTCGGGGTTTGCGAGAAGGGCGAAAGAGAACCCGACATGCTCATCGAAGCGCATCGTGCGACCGTCCACCGTGATGCGGCCCTGTGGTGCCAAGGTCCCTGCCTGCCGCATGGGTCTTCCATCGGCCCCTTTGGCCAGAATGCCATCGGTGAGCACCGGGAACTTGGGTTTCGGCGCGAGATTGAACTTGAACAGCAGGTCCCGCACCGCCGCTTTCACCGGGTTCGAGGTGTTGGCCACCAGTCCCAGCGCACGCGAGTCCAGCATGATCTGCTGGGCGTGCGGCCTGCGTTCCGATTCATATGTATCGAGCAGGCCCGCGTCGGACAGGCCGCGGAGCACCAGATCGAATTTCCATGCGAGATTGGCGGCATCGCGCATGCCGGAGCAGGCACCTTGTCCGAGGTATGGCGGATTCGTGTGTGCGGCGTCTCCGGCCAGAAAGACTCGCCCGACCTTCCAGGACTTGGCCAGACGGCACTCGAAGGTGTAGACGAGATTGCGGATGAGATCCAGGTCTTCCGGCTCCAGCCCGTGGTACTGCTTGAGCATGCGAAATGCAGCATCGACGGTCTGCATCTCCTCTGTGGTCTCGTCGGGCAGCAAAGCGAACTCGAATCGTTGCCGCTTCGTGCCAATCGGCATGAACATGTGACCACGGCGGGGATCGCACACCTGGATGGCGTTTTCGTCGAACTTCGACGGCAGCTTGCGACGAGGCTCGGTGTCCACGCACAGCCAACGCTCGTTGAAGCCGAAGTCGATGCGGTCGACCCCGAGGGCCTCGCGCACGAAGCTGTTCGAGCCGTCCGATCCAACGAGGTAGCGAGCGCGCAAGCTCAACTCGGATCGTGGTGAAGCGGAGGGATCCTTCTCCTTCCCCCACGGCACGCATCTCAGGGTGACGCCCTCGGAGTCCTGTTCGAGGCCGTTGGCGAGATATCCCCGATAGAGGTGCACATTGGGAAGGGATGTGATTCGCTCGTGAATCGCTTCCTCGATGTGGGGCAGATGGACCGAGATATGGTCATCCCACAGCATCCGGCGCGTATTGCCAAACCCGCCCACGTCCAGCAGGAGCTGCCCCTTGCCATTGAACCAGTGGTAGTGGGGCGTGGTCCACGCGTCCCGCAGAGCTTTGTCCGCGTCCGCGCAGACGGAAATCAGCCGGGCCGTCTCGCCGTCGATATGTGTCAGGCGCGGCTTGCCATACAAGTTCGGCCAGCGTTCGACGACCGCCACCTGATGGCCTCGCTGTCCCAGCAGCGAAGCGAGGACAAGACCGCTGGGTCCGTACCCGACCACGATCACGTCAAATTCAAAGCTTGTGGATTCTTCCAATTCATGTCTCCTTCATTGTTCTCGATCAAAGCCGCCGCTGGATCCAGCCGCTCGGCAAACCAATCCGCCGCTTGCGCGTTGCGCTCCTGGGCGTAGTTGTAGATGGTGTGCTCGCCATCCGCCCACGTGAGTACGGCTTTCTCGTGGGCTGGCACCAAGGTGAAGTACGACGTCTGCTCGCCCAATGGAACCAACGCGTCGCGCCCGCCTTGAACGACCAGCAGATGGGCATCGATGCGGTGACGGCGTGGGCTCATGGCCAGCGATTGCAATCGATGACCTAGAGAAATCTCGTCATCGACACCGAATACCGCTTCCATTTGCTCGCGGGCGGTTCGGAACGAAGGGACCGAGGGAGTCATCGGCGCGCCGTTGACGCAAAGCGCTCGTACCCTTCGGTCCCTCGCGGCCAGTTGTGCAGCGAACAAGCCGCCAAAGCTGTTGCCCCACACCCCGCACCGGCGTACACCCAGAGACTCGGCGTGATCCAGGAAAGCGCTGAAGAGCGGCAGTGTTCGGTCGTCGAGATGCATTCCGCCTCGAAGACGAGTCAGGCCCTGCCCAGGCCCTTCGGCAAGAATCGCGAGCAGGCCGCGAGCCGCGAGTGCCCGTCCGATATCAAGGTACACGCTTCCCCAGCCGCTCAACCCCCCTATAACGATCACCGCAGCCGTTGCAGCCACACTTTCGGGATGGACGATCCAACCATGAAGAGCTCCGTATGTCGTCGATAGTTGCACCTGCGCAAGATCTCCGCTCAAGTGGGCATGCCGGGAGAGCGCGGCATGGGCCTGTTCGTAGAGCGCTCTTTTGCGAGGCACGTCTTGATTGAACGCGAGCTGCGCGCATTGAAGCAGCGCCGATGCGGCTCGCCATGCCTGAGCCGCGGTAGGGGACCGGCCAGCCTTCTCTGCGGCCTCTGCAAAGCCATGATGCCGTGCCGCCAGCCGCTCGCAGATTTCGTCCCAGCCGGCTGAATCGTCCGTCGCGATCAGGCCGTGGATGTGGAGCGCGTCACCCAGCGGCACGCCGTAGTCCGCCATCCTCGTGACGGGAACGGCTCGTTGCATCGCGGCAAGATGTTTCCGGCGTTCCTCTGCATGGCTCTGGACAGCGCTCGGCAATGTTGTCTCCTGTTGGTCTGCGCCAGAGAATAGGCGCCCACCGAAGCACTCTCAACCGGAAAAGATGAACATCCGTTATCTGCAAAAACGATGAAGCCACTCGATCTGAACCTGCTGCGCCTCCTGGTCGCCCTCGACAGCACACGTCATTTGGGTCGTGCGGCTGAAAGCCTTCAGATGAGCCAGTCTGGGTTCAGTACCGCGCTCAGCCGACTTCGCAAGCAACTCGGCGATGAGTTATTCGTCCGCGCTGGATCCGGAATGCGTCCGACACCACGGGCCGTGACGCTGGCGGAAACAGCGCGCGTCATGCTCGATCAGGTCGACAAGGACGTCCTTGGCAGCGGCGCATTCGATCTCGAAAACAGCGAGACCAGTTTTCGCGTGTCGATGCCCGATTCAGCCGAATCCCTCTTCATGCCTGTCCTCATGGCGCATCTGGCCGAGCATGCGCCACGCACATCCGTGGACATCGTCTCGCCGATCGTGCTACCGCTCCACGAGCGGCTCGCCAGCGGCGACATTGACCTGGCGATCGGCTACTTTCCCGCGCTGGAGAAGGATGCGTACTTTCGCCAATCCATTTTTAGTCACACGTATGCATGCATCGTTCGTCGAGGGCATCCGGTTGTCGCTCGAGGCATGAGCCGGGCCGCATATCAAGAGCTCGGACACGCGGTGCTCGCCATACCGGCCCGTTCGACCATATTGCTGGAAGCCGCGCTGGAACGCCACCGCATTCGGAGACGGGTGGTTCTCAGCACGCCCAACCTGCTGAGCCTTCCTTACACGATCGCAAGGACCGACTTGATCGCGACCATTCCGCTGCCTGCAGCCTTCGATTTCGCGCGTTCCGGAGAGCTCGAAGTCATGCCGCTTCCTTTCAATCCGCCTTCGGTCACGATTCATCAGTATCGGCATCGGCGCACACAGCGGGAACCGAGCTGTCAATGGTTGCGGGCTCAGATCATGACCTTATTCAATTCGCAATCCGACCCCTTTGCGGAACAAAAGACGGCGCTCTATGGGATGCGCGCGGCGGCGCATGAGACATGAGGAATCTCGGCCGGGTTTCGTGGGCGGTACGCGATCGATTGTGTCTGGCGCGCGCTCGAAGTGCGGCACACCGCTGACCCGGCGCATCTCCGCAACGGGCCAAGCCACCGAACTGTCAATGCCGTCCGGCCGTGTCAATCAAGCCTGATGCCGGCCGCTGAGATGACTTTCCCCCATCGTGCACTTTCGTTGCGCGCGGTGGTGCGGAAGGCTTCCGGGGTGTCTGCAATGGATTCGAACCCGTAGTTCGCGAACAGCTCGACGAGTTTGGGGTCGACGAGTGCCTTGTTGATCTCGGCGTTCAGCCGCGCCGTGACTTCTGGTGGCAATCCCGCCGGCCCGATGAGACCCTGGAACGCATGGGCGTTGATATCCCGATGGCCCGCTTCGGCGAAGCTGGGTACGTCGGGCAGCGCCCGGGCCCGGCGCTCTGAGGCGATGGCCAGCGCCTGAAGCTTGCCGGTGCGCAGGTACTGCAGCGCCGAAGCGAGATCGACCATCATGACCTTCACCTGGCCGCCGAGCATGTCCTGAATGGCCGGAGCCGCTCCGCGGTACGGCACATGCGTCGCCTGGAAGCCAGCCTGCTGCTTGAACAGCTCCATCGCCATGTGGTGCGGCGTGCCCAGGCCGGCGGATGCGTAGCTGAGCTTGCCATTCTGGGCCTTTGCGTAGGCGACGAACTCGGCCACGCTGCGGGCAGGAACCGATGGGTGCACGGTCAGCACGACCGGTAGCCGGCCGATGCCGCCGATGTAGGTGAAGTCGCGGTCCGGGTGATACGGCAGCCGGGCGAACAGGTGTTCGTTGAACAGCAGCGCGCCATTCTCCGCCTGCATCACGGTATAGCCGTCGGGCTTGGACTGCAGCAGCGCGGTCACGCCGATGTTGGTGGCGGCGCCGGGACGGTTGTCGATGACGATGGGTTGACCCAGCGATCGCTGCGTGACATCGGCCAGCACACGAGCAATGTTGTCCGTGCCACCGCCGGCCGCGAACGGGACGATCCAGCGCACCGGCTGGTTCGGATACGGCGGCTGCGCATGGACGGCGCATGCCGGCCACAGTGCGCACACGGCGAGTAGCGATCTTCTGTTCATGGTTTGTCTCCTTCGGGGCTTTTGCGAGTTCATTGTGGTGGTGGCATCCCGACGCCTTTGCGGGCGGCGTGGATGCAGGCGGCCACCGTCGCGTCGTCTCCGACCTGGTTGACCAGCAGCAGGATCAGCTGAGCGTCGAGCAGCCGCGACTGTTCGCCGCTCAGCCCAAGATGCGCATCTATTAGCGCTTCGTAGACGGCATCCGGATCGCGCAGGGTGATCTCGGTCTTCATGGCGTCGTCTCCGGGGCGTCCAGGAGCAGCGAGCCGCGCACTGCGGCCAGCGGGTCATCGTTCGGCCATGTGCCGGCGGCGGCCAGGTAACTGTCGGGCCGCATCAGGGCCCAAGCGGGCCCCGGCGGTAGCAGGCAGGCGCGGCGCAGCGAGTGCTCGGCATCGATGATCTGACCGGGCGGGCGGTCAACCACCGAGATGCAGTGCACGGGGTAGGGCGCCAGCCGCTGTGCGAGCTCCGGTGCGGGCTCGCTGCCGGCGCCGAACAGGCACAGAAGCAATACTTGCGGGCCGTCGCGAGGCACCAAGTCGTTGAGCACGCAGACGCTGCCATCACTCCGGCGCAGGGCGACGTTCTGCACCGACACGCCGCCACCGGCGCCGCAGGCGGGCGAGCGGGTGTAGCGGTTGGCCACCGCCATGCGTCCGGTGTTGACGAACGCGCGGGCGAAGGGGTAGTTGCGCGCCAGCGCCAGCACGGCATCGCGGAAGACTCGCTCAGGCCCCGCCGGCGCGCGCATGAAGCGCGCCGTGCGGTCGCTGACGCGCAGGTTTTCCCGTGCCGCCTCGTGGCGCTCGTCGTGGAAGGTGTTCAGCAGCGTCCGAGGTGCTTGCCCGCGCAGCACTGCGGCGAGCTTCCAGGCCAGGTTGTCGGCATCGGCGATGCCGGTGTTGCCGCCGCGTGCGCCGAACGGGCTGACCACCTTCGCGGCATCGCCGATGAAGAACAACCGGCCGTGGACCATGGCGTCGATGCACTCGCTGCGGTACATCCACGGGCCGACCCACATGACCTCCACCGCGCGCTCGGCGCCGAACTGGCGCGCCAGCCGCTCGCGCACCACGTCCTCGCGGCTGATCTCGCGCGGATCGGCATCGGGGGCCATCTGGTAGTCGATGCGCCAGACGCCGTCGCCCATCAGGTGCTGCCACACCGCACGGCCTTCGTTGAACGGTGCCTCGACCCAGGTGTGCCGCTCCAGCGGTGGCGGGTCGGCGAAGCGTATATCGGCGATGCACCAGCGGTCGTCGCTTCTATGACCCGTCATGCGGGCGCCAGCCCACTGCCGCAACGGGCTGCGCGAGCCGGTGGCGTCGACCACGTTCTCGGCCAGCAGGCGGTAGCTGCCGGCGGGCGTCTCCACCTCGAGCAGCGCACCGTCGTCGCGCTGTTGCAAGCCGGTGACACGCTGGCTCCAGCGCAGGTCCACGTGGCCCAACTCAGCGATGCGCTCTACCAGGAAGCCCTCGATGTAGAACTGCTGCAGGTTGATGAATGGCGGCTGCACCGACAACTCGAAACCCGGCTGGCGCTGCAGATCGAAGCCATACACCTCCTCGTCGCCGCGGAAGGTGCGCCCGGTGCTCCACTGCACGCCCTTCGCGGCAATGCGCTCGTAGATTCCCAGGCGCTGGAATATCTCGAGCGACTTCTGCGTGTAGCAGATGCCGCGCGATGAGGCGCCCTTGACGCCAACGGTGTCGTCCTCATCGAGCAGCACCGCGGCGATGCCCTCGCGCGCCAGGGCGCAGGCGAGCGTGAGCCCCGCCAGGCCGCCACCGACGATGGCCACCGCGCAACGGCCTACGCGGCCTTCGAGCAGCTCCGGCGGGGCAGCAAAGGGATAGCGCGGCAGTTGGTAGCCGCTGCCCTCGCTGAACTCGTAGCCGTTGGTGTAGGCTGCAGACGCGTAGGTGCTGGTGTTTGCTGTCACGGCAGCGCCCCTCAGGCCAGGTCTTCCCAGAGCTGGCGGTCCTTCTCGGACGTCCAGATCTGCGGGTGCTCCAGGCTGCGCAGTTCGTCGAAGGCACGAGCGACATCGAAGGGCAGCACGTGGCGGTAGACCGGCCAGTCGCCGAAGCGCGGGGTCAACTGTTGGTCGGCGAGCCGGTAGCAGCCCTTGAGGTCCAGGCCCTGCGACAGGCCATGGCGCACCGTGGTGAGCAGGGTCACGAGGAAGTCCTTGTGGCTGTCGATGGTGTCAGCCACGTCCTTCGGCGTGCGCAGCGGGCTGCCGCGGCCCGGCACCAGAACGTCGGGCTGGAGGGCGCGCAGGCGCTCCAGCGTTTGCAGCCAGTCGCCCAGGTAGGCATCACCGCAGTAGATGCCGCAGTGGTTCTCGATCAGGTCACCGCCGAACACCACGCCTGCCTGCGGAATCCGGCACACCGAGTCGCCGGCGGTATGGCCTCGGCCCAGATGCCTGAACTCCACCTTCAGGTTGCCGAGGTCGAGCGTCAGATGGTCCTTGAACAGCATGTGCGGTGTCGAGAGCACCGGCGCGGCTGACCCATCGGCGAACAGGCGGGGCATGCGTGCCTGTTCGGATTCGAAGTCCGCCAGGCCGCGCTCGCGAATCAACGACCCGGTGTTCTCGCTGGCGATGATGACGGCGTCTTCGAAGGCTGCAGCTCCCATCACGCGCACTGCATGGTAGTGGGTGAGGAAGACGTAGCGCACCGGCTTGTCGGTGATCTCGCGAATCTCCTGCAGCCAGCGCCGGGCGGCGGCCGGCGTGGCGGTGGTGTCCACCGCCAGCACGGCGTCGCGGCCGACCACGAAGCCGCAGTTCGGATCGGAGGGGCTGATGTAGCCGTAGACGTCAGGCGCCAGTGGCACGACCTGAGGGTGCTGCTCGGCGCGGTCGGCGGAGGAGGCAAAGGGTGTTGTCATTTCAGGAAGGTCTTTCTCTCGTGGTGGTTGATCGTTGGTTGAACGGGTCAGTAGGGCTGCGCCGGCGCGATTGCGCCACGGCATCGACCGAAGCCGATCGGGACGAAGCCGGGCGCCTCGGCCCGGGCGTGCAGCACGACCTCGTCGCCGTCCGCCAGCCAGGAACGGCGTTCGCCACTGGGCAGCTCAACCGGCTCGCGCCCGGCGCGCGTCAGCTCGGTCATGCAGGCGCGGCTTTCGTCGTCCGGACCGGAGATGGTTCCGGTGCCCAGCAGGTCGCCGGTTTGAAGGTTGCAGCCGTTGCTGGTGTGATGTGCGAGCATCTGTGCCGGCGTCCAGCACAGGTGACGCAGGTGGGTGCGGCTCACGACCGCAGGCGGCGTCCCGCGTTCGCGCATCGACGCCGTTTGCAGCGCGGCGCTCAGGCCGATGTTCCAGCTGCCGGCCTTGGTATGGCCTTCGGTTCGCAGGTAGGGCAACAGCGCGGGCGCGCGTGCAGGCGCGGCAATACGGAAGGGCTCCAGTGCCTCCTGAGTCACGATCCATGGGGAGATCGAGGTGGCGAAGTTCTTGCCGAGGAAGGGGCCGAGCATCTGCTCCCACCACTGCACCGCTTTCGACGACCAGTCGTTGAGCAGGCACAGGCCGAAGATGTGGGCATGGGCCTGCGTGATGCGCACGGGCGTTCCCTGCGGATTGCCGCGGCCGACGAAGACGCCCATCTCCAGCTCGAAATCCAGTGCATCGACCGGGCCGAACACTACCTCGCCGCCTGCCGTTTTCCACTGGCCATGGGGGCGCACCACCGGCGTGCCACTCACCACGATGGAGGAGGCACGGCCGTGGTAGGCCACGGGCACCCAGCGGTAGTTCTCCGGCACCGGGTCCGCCAGGCTCTTGAGCTGCCCGTTGCGGGCCGTGTGGTGCTCCGAGGCCAGGAAGTCGGTGTAGCCGCGCACCTGGCAAGGCAGGTGCAGATGCTGCCGGCGCGCCGGCAGCAGCAGATCCGCAGCTTGTGCCTGCGCTCGCGCCGATGCCTCTGTCCCATCGCACAGCAGTGAGAAGACCGCGGCGCGCAGGGCGGAAAGGGGCTGCGGCGGCAGCGCCATCAGCGCGGCCAGGCCATCTCGCGCGGCCAGGGCTGCGGCATCGGCAGCATCGCCGTGCAGCAGGCCCGCACGGTGCACGGCGCCTAGGTCGAGCACTTGGTCGCCGATCGCGACGCCGACCTTTTGCACCGCGTCGCCGATGGCCGAGAAGGTGCCATAGGGAAGGTTTTGCAGCGGGAAGTCGGTGCCTGGCTCCCGCGCCGATCCAACCCAGCTGCTGCGCGCCGGGTCGTGCGTGTCGTTCAGGTTCATGACCGAGCTGTCCGATCGGCGGTCCACGCGGCCAGGTGGGCGTGCGCTTCTTGCTCGAAGGCAGCCAGGTCGGCCTCGGTTGCGGTGGAAGTGGTCAGCTCCAGGCGAACGCCATTCGGATCGAAGAAGTAGATCGAACACACAAAGCCGTGCTCGACCGGGCCGATGACGTCAATGCCCGACTCGATCAGGCGCTTGCGCATTGCCGCCAGCGCTGCCTCGGATTCGACGGTGAAGGCGATGTGCTGCACCCAGGCCGGCGTGTTCGGCGACGGCTCCGCCGCCTGGCCGTCTCCGAGGTCGAAGAACGCGATGAACGAGCCGTCTTCGAGCCGGAAGAAGAGGTGCACGTAGGGGCTGTGCTCGCCGGTGCTCGGCACGGTGTCCGCGCGGATGACGTGTGCCAGGGGCAGGCCAAGCAAATCCTCGTAGAAGCTGCGCGTCTGCTCGGCGTTCTTGCAGCGCGTGGCGTAGTGGTGCAGTCGGTGGATCTTCGAAGGGCTCGACATGGGTGGGACCGATGAGTGAGAAACGAGTCCTCACTGTAGGTTTCGGTCTCTGGCGCGTCTGTCCCGCTGCAATGGGGACAGCGCAGAGTCGTCAGTGGCTCTGATGTGCCACTGTCGCACTCCATAGGTTCTGGAGGGCACGACGGTTCGCCACGCCCAGCTTCTCGAACGCACGCTTCTTGTACGTCACGATGCTGCTGGCCTCGACATCGCAGAAGAGGGCGATCTCCTTGGCCGCCATGCCGGCGAGCAGGCCCGCGCACACTTGGCGCTCCCGCCGGCTCAGCGCCGTGAAGGCCGATGCCAGGCGTTCCTCGATCAAGGCGACGGTGCCCCGTAGCGGCGGCGCTGCGCCTTGGTCAAGCAGTTCGACATGCCTGTCCACAAGGGCCAGCAGCGTCTCCGCGTGGGTCGCGAACTGACGCACTTCGTCGAGCGCGAATGGCCCGCGGGTGGCGCGCCGATAGGCGCTGAAGATCATGCGCCGGTGGCCTTGGGCCGCAAGGATCGATATCCGATCCACGAGGCGCGGCCCTTCATAGCAGAACGCACGGTAGCGCGAATGCGGGATCTGGTCCCAGGCCTGTTGGCACAGCACCGCCGTGCCGCAGTGTTGCTGCGCGCGCATCAGTTGCCCCAAGGCGGGATCGTTGTGCCAGTAGCCTTCAACATAGCGTTGCGCAGCGCGTTCCGCAAACAGGTTGCCCAGGGCATCGACGGCGCGCGCGACACGGTATGTCGGCTGACCGCTCTCGTCGATCGAGAAGGCCGTGAACAACTCAGCACCGACGCTAGCGCTTACGGCCTCCAGCAACGTATCGCCAAAGAGCGCTTTTCCCAGTGTTCGGATCACCGGCGCGAGGGCATGCGCGTCCAGTGCATCCGCACTGTGGCTGATTTCGATGATCATCGTTTGTCTCCTGTGCTGCCATGCCACTTTGAGCCGGAACCAGCGCTTCTCGTTGAAAGTCATTGTACCGATGGCATCTTGCTTGATCGGCAAGGGACGCTCTTCACGGCGATGGCGGCACACAATCCCTTGGCTGCGAAGTTGGCCGAGGAAGCGGGCTTCGACGGAATCTGGGGAAGCGGCTTTGAACTGTCCGCCAGCTACGCCGTGCCCGATGCCAATATCCTTTCGATGGGAACGCACCTGGAAATGATGCGTTCAATCGCATCGGTGGTGTCGGTGCCTCTCATCGCGGACATCGACACGGGATTTGGCAACGCCGTCAACGTCACCTATGTCGTTCCACAGTACGAGGCAGCCGGCGCGTCCGCCATCGTGATGAAGGACAAGACCTTTCCCAAAGACACCAGCCTGCGCGCCCAGGGCCGGCAGGAGCTCGTTCGAGTCGAGGAGTTTCAGGGCAAGATCGAGGCGGCGGTGAGCACTCGGCGCGACCGCGACTTCCTCGTCATAGCCCGTGTGGAGGCATTGATCGCCGGCCTGGGCCAGGAGGAGGAGGTCATCAAGCGCGGATTGGCGTACGAGGAGGCCGGGGCCGACGCGATCCTGATCCATTCCAAGCAAAAAACGCCTGACGAAATCCTCGCATTCGTCGATCGCTGGAGCGGCAAGCGTCCGCTTGTCCTCGTCCCGACGGCCTATCCCCAACTGACTGAGACTGACATCAAGGCGTTGCGGAAGGTCGGTATCGTGATCTACGGGAACCACGCCATCCGTGCCGCAGTAGGCGCCATGCGTTCAGTCTTCGCGCAGATCCGCAAGGACGGCGGCATCGGGCAGGTGGACGGCCGGCTTCCGACCGTCAAGCAGATCATCGCTCTCCAGGGCGATGAGGATATGCGCGCCCTCGAGGCGAGGTTCCTCAAGTGATCCACGTCGTCTTGCTTGCAGCAGCGGCAATGAGAACCACCCGCGTTTACCCACAAAGGATGAAATCATGAGCAATCAGATGTCCCGCAGAAACTTCCTCAACAGGTCGACCGCCGTCAGCCTGGCTGCAACCGGGCTTTCGGCATCCACGGCCGCTTGGTCGGGAACGGAGCCCTCCGCACCGCAAGCGCCCTCCGGGAGCGCTGTACGAGTTGCGTCCGACGAGGGTTATTGGTCGGAAGTTGCCGCACAGTTCGACATCGCGAAGGACATCGTGAATCTGGAGAACGGCTACTTCGGTATCCTGGCTCGCCCGGTATTAGACGAGTACAAACGCAATGTCGAATACCTGAATCAACATAACTCGTACTTCTTGCGGCGGAGCTACGACGCGACCGGAAATCCCGCGATCAGCGCCCAGGTTGCCGCATCCATCGGGGCGGAGCCCGGAGAGATCGCACTCACGCGGGGTGCAACGGAGGCGCTTCAAAATCTGATCACGAACTACCGCCTCCTGAAAGCAGGCGATACCGTCATGTACGCGGATCTGGACTATGACAGCATGCAGTACGCCATGAACAGCCTGCGAGACAGACGAGGCGTCGACATAGCCAAGATCAGCATTCCAGAACCTGCAACCAGGCAGGCGATCCTCGATACCTATGAGAAGGCCTTCAAGGCCTACCCGAAGGCCAAGCTGCTGCTCGTCACCCACGCCAGCCATCGCACGGGGCTGGTCATGCCGGTCGCAGATATCGTGACCATGGCCAAAGCCCGAAACATCGATGTGATCGTCGATGCAGCACACACATGGGGCCAGATTGATTTCAAGGCCTCCGACTTGAACGCCGACTTCATCGGCTTCAATCTGCACAAGTGGATGGGCGCTCCCCTTGGCGTGGGATTCATGTACATCAAGAAGGACCGTCTGGCCGACATTGACCGAGTCTTTGGCGATGAAGACTACGCCGCGACGGACATTCGCTCGCGCGTGCACTCGGGCACGACCAACATCGCAAACGTGATGACGATCCCCGCTGCGCTGGCATTCCAGAACAAGGTCGGCATACAGAACAAGCGTGCGCGCCTTGTGTACCTTCGAGACTACTGGGTCAATCGAGTCCGTGATTTCAAGGGAATTCAGATTCTGACTCCGGACGATCCCAACTGCTACGGATCGATCACGTCATTCCGCCTAGCCGGAAAGACATCCAAGGCCGACAACGTGAACGTCGTGAACCAGATGCTTGAGAGCCATAGAGTATTTACTGTTCGACGTGGCGGCATAGCGAAGGGAGATTGTGTGCGAGTGACCGTTTCTCTGCACACACGCCCTCAGGACCTTGATCGCTTGGTTCTCGCAATCAAAGAACTCGCCAATGCCTGATCACCTTCGAGCTTTCGATCGAAGGCCGACCTCCCAATCCCATCCAGTCGTCATGCAAATCAGACGTACCCCGACTTTCCTGGTATTGAGCCTCGCCGCAATGGTTTCTGCATGTGCCCCTATGCAGCATGCAACCAAGGAGGTCGTTGCAACCACCAAGGTCCAACTGCTATCGGTCCTTACTCGCAAGCCATTCGGTCCGGAAACCTGCTTTTCATTTCCGGCCAGATACCCATCGATCCCGCTACCAACCAGATTCCGCCGAATGCGGACATCGAAGACCAGACCAGGATCACGATCGAGAACATTCGTGCCGTGCTCGGCGCGCGTGGACTGGCGCTGGCCGACGTCGTATCCACACAGGTCTACATGACCGACTTGAGCGAGTTTCCGCGGATGAATGCAGTTTACGGCGGCTACTTCAAGGAAGCTCCACCCGCTGCGCCATGCACGCACGACGCTCTCGCAACTGGGCATCACCTATCAGTGCTACGACCCCATGGACGTCGCCGATCTGCAGGCCAAGCTCAGCGGGCGTACCAAGCTGGTCTGGGTCGAAGCGCCGGGATCGATCACGATGGAATTTCCGGACCTTCGCACACTGGTGGCAACGGCCAAGAGCGCGAGCGCGATCGTGGCGCTCGACAACACCTGGGGGGCGGGCATTGCATTCGCGCCGTTCGAGATGGGCGTGGACATCAGCGTTCACGCGCTGACAAAGTACCCTTCAGGCGGTGCCGATGTCCTGATGGGCTCGATCATCACCAACGACGACAAGCTGCATGACAAGTTCCGCGTCGCCTACCTGGACCTCGGCATGGGCGTGGGCGCGAATGATGCGGAACTGGTGCTGCGGGGCTTGGCATCCATCAAGGCCCGCTACGACCTGCACGACGCCACGGCCCGAGCGCTCGCCTCTTGGCTGGCCGGACAGGACGGCATCAGCAGGGTCCTGCACCCCGCTCTGGAATCCTGTCCTGGGCACGAGCACTGGGCAACGCACTGCAGCGCCGCCGCCGGACTCTTCTCGGTGCTCATCGACGAATCCCGCACCCACGCGCAGGTCGATGCCTTCTGCGACCGTCTTCAATTGTTCGGAATCGGTCTCTCCTGGGGCGGTCCCATGAGTCTGGTCATGCCCTACGACATGCAAAGCATCCGCGGCGGCAAGCAGAGCTATGGCGGGCATCTGCTGCGGTTCTCGATCGGCTTGGAGAGCGTTGAGGATCTGCGAGAAGATCTGGCACAAGCGTTGTCCGAGGCGTTGGCTGCTGCATAGGCAGATTCCCAAAGCCCAGCGGTGCAAGATCGTGGTTGCCCCATGCACAATGCCTGAGTGCAGAACATCCTGGACCCCAAATGGCAACTGTTCGTGAAAGTTGCGGACGCCGGCAGCGTCTCCGGCGCGGCGCTTGCGCTCGACATGCAGCAGTCGGTGGTAAGCCGGCACATCACGCGCTTGGAGCAGGAGTCCGGGACGCGCCTGTTCCGCCGGACGGGCCGCGGCGTCGTTCTGACTGAATTCGGGCAACAGGTCTACCCGCGGGTGATGGCGTTGATCCGCGATGCGGAGCAACTGGTCGATGACATGCGCACGAACAGCGGAACGCCGGTGGGCGACGTGCGCTTCGGCCTGCTGCCGTCTACGGTGGCGGTGCTGGCCGGCCCCTTGTTCTCGGCCGTCCGCAAGTCCTGGCCTCAGGTCCGATTGCATCTCACCGAAGGATCGAGCGCTCAACTCGAGGAATGGCTGGTCCAGGGCCGCCTCGACCTTGCCTTGCTGCTGCGGGAAGAAGACACCGCCGCGCCGGAGGAAACCGTGCTCACGCGTCTGCCGCTCTATCTGGTGGTGCCGGCTAAGGACGCGCTGGCCAGACGAAAGACGATCGACTTCGATGATGTCGCGGACCTTCCGCTGGTGCTGCCGAGCGAGCCGCACCCGCTGCGTGCACGCCTCGCGATGCTCGCGCGGCAGAAGGGGCTGACGCTCACGCAGGTGCTGGAGGCCGATTCGATCCGGCTGCAGCATGAGATCACGGCCAGTGGCGGCGGATACGCGATCACGGCCGGCACGCTGACGGCGAACGAGGCGCGCCGGCTCGCGGCTGTTCGCATCGTCCGTCCCGCGCTGTCGCGCGCGGTCGTGCTTGGGGTCACCAAACACCGCGCCCATACCAAGGCAACCTGGGAAGTCATGCGTCTGCTGAAGTCCATGGCGCCAGCCATGCTCAAGTCGGCAAGGCAGAGCTAGCGAGCTATCCCGAATCGGGAAATCTGCTTTGGCCTCCGACGGGTCGCCAGGGGGAGGGACGCTGCCTACGATCGTGTCCATTACAGGAGACATCGCCTTGGGCACCCTCAATTCCGCGGCCGCCATAGCGTTGCCGCCGACCCTTTTTCTCACAGACGTGGACGTGGCCCGGCTGACGGACTGGCAGGCCGCCTTCGACGCCCTGCGCAGCGCCTACGCCAGCCCGATCGCCGCCGCCATGGTGCCGCCGCGTTCCATGGCCCGCGGCGACGGCACCTGGCTGCGCGGCCTCACGGCCGTGTCCCCGAGCGGCAGGCACATGGGCTGCAAGCTGATCTCCGCCAGCATGAAGGCGCGCCGTGCCAGCTACCTCGTCTCACTCTTCGACCAGGAGACGATGGGACTGGCCGCGCTCATCGACGGCAATCGCATCACGGGCATCCGCACCGCAGCTACCGCCGCGGTCGCGGTAGACGCTGCAGCGCCGCGCAAACCGCTGAGTGTGGCCGTGATCGGCTCCGGCTTCGAGGCGAAGGGGCTCCTTGCGGCCCTGGCCGCCGTACGGAACATCGCGCGCGTTCGCGTCTTCAGCCCGACGCCAGCGAACCGGGAGAAGTTTGCGTCGACGGTCAGCGAAGAGCACGGCCTCGACATCGAGGCCGCTGCATCGGCGTCCGGAGCGATCGAGGGCGCGGATGTCGTGCTCTGCGCCGCCCGCAGCCGCGACGAGTCACCCGTGATCCGCGGCGAATGGCTGGCCCCCGGCATGACCGTGGTGTCGATCGGCTCCACGCTGCCCGAGCAGCGCGAAGTCGATGAGCAGACCATCGCCCGTGCGTCCCTGATCGTCGCCGACATGCCGGAAGAGGTCGCCCACGACACGGGTGACATGCTGGCTGCGATCCGCGCCGGTGTGGCGTTTGCCGGCAAGCTGGTGTCGCTCACCGACTTCGTTGGAGGCGGGGTCGCACGTAAGCCGGAAGACATCGTTCTCTACAAGTCCGTGGGCTCCGCGCTGCAGGACGTCATCACCGCCGAGATGCTGCTGGCCCGCGCCCGGGCCATGGGGATCGGTACCGAAATGGCCCACAGCATCGTGCCGGTCGCCAAGTAAGCCAAGTCATCAACCCAAGGAATTCCATGCCTACCTATCAACGCAAAGACGCCCGTGCCTGGGCGCGCGAACACCTCGTCGGCTGCTCCGCCGTCACCATACCCAGCTACTCCGCGGACCTGAGCAGGCTGAACGAGAAGGGCATCCGCCACGACATCGCGCTCGCCAAGGAACTCGGCTACAGCTACACGCTTCTTTGTTCCGAAGTGGCGATCACGCCCCAAGAGAATGCGCAGTTCACGGCGTGGGCGCGCGACACGGCGGGCAGCGATCTGGGCCTTTTCTTCCATGCCGCCTTCGGCACCCTCGCGGAAAATATCCAGGCCGTGAAGCTCGCGGAGAAGGCGGGCGCAGACATCGTGCTCCTGTCCTATCCCCCGCAGTTCTGGCCGACGACCGAACAGGATATCTACGACTACACCAAGCAGTTCTGCGACGCGACCGAGCTGGCCGTGATGCTGTTCCCGATTCCGCTGTGGGGCTTCGAGCGTGTGCATCCGGCGGGCATGTCGGTCGCGCTGGTGCGCCGCCTGCTGAAGGATTGCCCCAACATCGTGGCGATCAAGTCGGAGCAGGGCTTCCCGCTGCCCGCGGGCCTCTGCGAGATGTACCACCACTTCCGCGACGAGGTGGTGATCAGCTGCCCCATCGAGGGCGATGCCATTCCGCTCATGAGCGTGATGAAGATTCCCTTCTCCGGGACCAGCAACACGCAATGGATGAGTACCTACTATCCGCGCGCCTTTGACCTGGCGAGAAGCGGCGAGTGGGAGGCCGCGATGGAACTGTATTGGAAGGTCAACCCGGCGCGCAGCGCCAATGGCGCCGCCGCCCAGAGCTACGCTGGCGGCACTGGTGTGTTGAACCGGACGATGTGGAAGTACCAGGATTGGCTGGCAGGCTTCAACGGCGGACCTTTGCGCGCGCCGGCGATGCGTGTGCCGGACCGCATCATGAAGATGCTGCGCCAGGGGCTGGTTGCATCCGGTCTGCCGGTCACTTCGGACCCGGACAGCGCCTACATGATCGGCCGCAACCCGTGCTGAAAGAAGGCACCATGCGCCACCTGCTCAAAGACCCGGAACTCTTCCGCACCGCTGCCCATGTAGGCGGCGAGTGGATCGGCTCCACACCGCACGGCACGTACACGCTGCGCAATCCGGCCGACAACGCCGTCCTGGCCGAGCTTCCCCGCTTCAGGGAGGCGGAGACGGCCAACGCGATCGAAGTTGCCCACACGGCCTTCCTGTCCTGGCGCAAGACCACGGCCAGGCACCGTTCGGAAGTGCTGCGCCGCTGGTACGAACTGATGATCCGGCACCGCGACGATCTTGCAACGCTGATCACGCTGGAAGAAGGCAAGCCGCTTGCCGAAGCGAAGGTGGAGATCGACTACGCGGCCTCTTTCCTGCAGTGGTTTGCCGAGGAAGCCAAGCGCACGCGCGGCGATGTGATTCCCGCGCCGAAGGACACGCAGCGCCTCCTGGTGCTGAAGGAGCCGATCGGCGTGTGTGCGGCGATCACGCCCTGGAATTTCCCTGCGGCGATGATCACGCGCAAGGCGGGCCCGGCGCTAGCCGCGGGCTGCAGCATGGTCGTGAAACCGGCCAGCCAGACACCGCTCACCGCGCTGGCGCTCGCGGAACTTGCGCATCGCGCCGGCGTGCCGGCAGGGGTGTTCAACGTCCTGACGGGAAACGACACCCGCGACATCGGGAATCAGCTCACATCGCATCCCCTTGTGCGCAAGATCACCTTCACCGGCTCGACGGAAGTCGGCCGCCTGCTGCTCGCGCAGGCCGCGGGGACGGTCAAGAAGTGCTCCATGGAGCTGGGCGGCAACGCGCCGTTCATCGTCTTCGACGACGCGGATCTCGATGCGGCCGCAGATGGCGTCGTCGCCGCGAAATTCCGCAACACGGGCCAGGCGTGCATCAGCGCCAACCGGGTGCTGGTCCAGGCGGGTGTGTACGACGCCTTCGCGGCCAAGCTCGTGGAGCGGGTGGCCAGGCTGCGCGTGGGCAACGGCCTGGAAGCAGGCGTGCAGCTGGGACCGCTGATCGACGACGCAGCCGTGGCGAAGGTCGAGGAGCACATCGCGGATGCGATCGCCGGCGGCGCCTCCGTGCTGCACGGTGGAAAGCGCCACGCGCTCGGCGGCCGTTTCCATGAGCCGACGGTCATTGTGGGGGCGACGCCGGGGATGGCCGTGGCTCGCGAGGAAACCTTCGGACCCGTTGCGCCGCTGTTCCGCTTCGAGAATGACGAGGAGGCTTTCGAGCTTGCGAACGCCACGGAATTCGGCTTGGCCGCCTATTTGTACAGCCGCGACGCAGCCCGCATCTGGCGCGCGTCTTCGGCGATCGAGTCGGGAATGATCGGCATCAACTGCGGCCTGATCTCGAACGAGGTGGCTCCTTTCGGCGGCGTGAAGCAGAGCGGCCTCGGCCGCGAAGGCTCGCACCACGGCATCGAGGAATTCCTCGAGATCAAGTACCTTTGCTGGGACGGGCTGGCGCCTGCCTTCGGTTGACGCCTTCCCCAAAAAATCAGGAGACAGAAATGAAGCAACAGCGTTGCCTTGCGCGGCTTTCCCTGCTTTTTGCCACGATCGCCATGATTGCCGCAGCCGGCACGATCCACGCACAGCCGAACGTGACCAAGATGGTCGTGCCCTTTCCGCCGGGCGGCGTCACGGACCAGGTGGCCCGCATCATGGCGGAGCACATGGGCCGGCAGCTCGGCCAGGTCATCATCATCGACAACAGGCCCGGCGCAGGCAGCCGGCTGGGCGTGGAGGCCGTCATCAAGGCGCCCGGCGACGGCACGACACTGCTGTTCACCAATTCGAGTTACAGCATCCTCCCGGTGGTCGATCCGAAGATTTCCTTCGATCCTGCGAAGGCGCTGGCGCCTGTCAGCATGACCGCCACCTATGGCCTGCAGATCGTCACGAAGAAAGACATTCCCGCGAGCACGCTGGCCGAGTTCATCGCCTATGCCAAAAAGAATCCCGGCAAGCTCAGCTATGGCAGCGCCGGCATGGGGAGCGGCGCACATTTTGCTGGCGAGTACTTCAAGTCGCTGACCGGAACCTTCCTCGTGCACATTCCTTACCGTTCCACGGCGGGTGCATTGAACGATGTCGCGGGCGGCCAGCTGGACGTGGCGTTCGATGCCTCGGCCAAGCCGCTGATCGATGCGGGGCATATCAAGTTGCTGGCGGTCACCAACCGGCAGCGGGATCCGCGCTTCCCTGGCACACAGACGGCGTCCGAGGCCGGCGTGAAGCCCTTCGTGCTCGAGTCATGGGTGGGTGTGCTGGCCCCGGCAACGACTCCGCAGCCCTTGCTCGAGAAGCTGAACAAGGCGGCGGGCGCGGCGCTGGCCGACCCTGCAGTGCAGAAACGGTTCGCGGAACTCGGGCTGCGGCCTGAGGGCGGCACCTCCGCGCGCTTTGCCGATGCGATCCGCGACGACCTCGTGCTCTATCGCGGGATCGCCAAAGAGTCCAAGCTTCAATTCGAATAGGTCAACATCATGAATCTTCCAGTCATCCATCGCGTGGTCACCGGCCACGACGCGCAAGGCAACGCCGTGATCACCAGCAATGGGCCGCTGCCCGTCGTGGCGGAGATCAAGGCCATCCCGGGCACGGTCTTTCACGAGGTGTGGGCGACCACGGGCGCGCCGGTGCGTGTCGACAATGGCCCGGACCCGACCACCGGACCGCTGACGCTGCCGCCACCGGCGCTTGGCACGCGCTTCCGGTTCGTCGACATTCCGCCGGACAGCGAGGAACTGTTCAGCCGCAGCGCCGAGCAGCTGCGCGCGGGTTTCAGCGAGATCGGGGACATGGCGGCATCCACGGCGGACCGGGGCGCGCCGCATCCCTTGATGCACCGTACGCAAAGCGTTGACTACGGTGTCGTGATGGAAGGCGAGATCACGCTGGTCGTGGACCAGGGCGAGGTGCAACTGCGCGCCGGCAGCGTCGTCGTGCAGCGCGGCACCAACCATGCGTGGGCCAACCGCTCCGGTAAGCCATGCCGGATGCTCTTCGTCCTGGTCGACGGCACGTACGATCCCGCCATCGGCCAGGCGCTGGCCGGGCGGGGTTGACGCGATGAAACTCGCATCCCAGAAGGGCGGCAAGGACGGCGGCCTCGTCGTGGTGTCGCGCGACCTGCAGCGATCAGTGAGCGCGCAGGCGATCGCGCCGACCCTGCTCGACGCACTGGAACGCTGGGCCGAGTGCGAGCCGCGGCTTCAGCAACTCTATGCCCGGCTCAATGCGGGGCAGGTGGAGGGTGCATCCGCGTTCGATCCGCGCCAAGCTGCCGCGCCGCTGCCGAGGGCGCCGCAATGGTGCGACGGCTCCGCCTTCCTGAACCACGGCCGCCTGATGGAGACGGCGTTCAACCTCGCGCCGATCCCCGACATGGAGACGATCCCGTTGATCTACCAGGGCGGATCCGACGACTTCCTGGGACCCACCGACGACGTTCCGGTGCCGGACGAGGCGCATGGCATCGATTTCGAGGGCGAGTACGGCGTGATCCTGCGCGAGGTGTCGCTCGGCGCTTCGCCGCAACTGGCACGGGGGTGCATCGCGCTGCTGGTGCAGATCAACGACGTGAGCCTGCGTGCCTTCGGCCCGCGCGAGATGAGGACCGGCTTCGGATTCTTCCAGGCCAAGCCGTCCTCCAGTTTTGCGCCGGTGGCGGTGACGCCGGACGAGATCGGCGAGCATTGGCGGGATGCGCGCGTGCACCTGGACCTCCACGTCGAATGCAACGGCGCGTGGTTCGGCAACCCGAACGGCGGTGAGATGAGCTTCGGCTTCGACGAGCTGATCGCGCATGCGGCCGCGACGCGCCGCCTGTCCGCCGGCACGATCATCGGCAGCGGCACGGTCTCCAACGCGGGAGGGCAGAAGGGCTCGGCCTGCATCGCGGAGCGCCGTGCCATCGAGGCCATCGAACACGGCGCGCCGAAGACACCATTCATGCGCTTCGGCGACCGCGTCCGCATGGAGGCGCGCCAGGACGGCGACCCGGTTTTCGGCGCCATCGACCAGCGCATCGTTCGCGCGCCCACGCCGCCGCAGGCGTGAGCGGAACCATGCGAGTCCTGATCACCGGCGGTGGCGGCTTCATCGGGGCCCACCTCGCCGACCTGCTGCGTGAGCGCGGCGAACTCGGCGGCCGGCGCATCGAAGCACTGGCGCTCGCCGACCAGGCCTTGCCGGAGACGGCAGGGGAGACCGCCATCCGCGGTGATCTCGCGCAGCCTGCCGTGATGGCAAAGGTCGCAACGTTCCGGCCCGACGTGGTCTTTCACCTCGCGGCAGTCCCTGGAGGTGCGTCCGAGGCCGACTACGCGCTCGGCCGACGGGTCAACCTCGACGCATCGCTTTCGTTGTTCGAGGCCCTGGCTGCGAGCGGCATCCGGCCCACGGTCGTGTATGCAAGCAGCATCGCGGTGTACGGCACCGACCTGCCGGACCTTGTCACGCCGAAGACGCCATTGCGACCTCCGCTCACCTACGGCGCACACAAGCAGGTGTGCGAGATCCTGCTGGCGGACTTCACGCGCCGCGGTCTTCTGGACGGCCGATCGGTCCGGCTCCCCGGCATCGTCGCCCGCGCGAAGAGCAGCGTGGGTCTCTCCTCCGCATTCATGAGCGACATCCTGCACGCGCTCAAGGCCGGCGAAACCTTCACCTGCCCCGTAGGCCCCGAGGCCACGGCGTGGTGGATGTCGGCGCAGCGCTGCGCCGAGAACCTGGTCCATGCGGCAGTCATGGATGCCTCGCGCGCCGACCCGGGGCGGGCTTGGCCGCTGCCCGTGCTGCGTCTCTCGATCGGGGACATCATCGATACGTGCTCGGCACGCTACGGCGAATCCCGTCGCGGTTTGGTGTCATTCCAGCCTCGCCCTGAGGTGGAGGCGGTGTTCGGGCGCTATCCGCGCCTCGACGATGCATCGGCTCGTGCGTTGGGACTGCGGGACGATGGCTCGGCGGATGACTTGGTGCGCCGCGCACTTGGTGAGATCTACTGATCCGAAGCGCCGCTCCAACGCGGGCCGAAAAGTCCGGCCCCGGTTCGGATGACCTATGAGCCCAGCAGATTCCTCCGCACGTGCAATAGGTGATCCCGGACACATGCCGTCGCGCGCACCAGGTCTCGGTCGGTCAGGGCGCCCACGATTTGCCGGTGCTCAATTTGATAGGACAGGCGTCGCTCGGTGGAAAGGCTGTGGCGCTTCAGCGCCCCCCAATCGTCCTGTGCCCGCGCCTGGTTGATCAACTGGAAGATGTTGGTGACGAGGGAGTTGTGTGCGGCGAGGGCGATCGTTGCATGAAGCTGGCCATCCCAGATCTCGAATTCCTCCATGCTGGCGGCAGCCTCCGCCTTGTCGCAGCACTGCGCCATCTTCGCGAAGTCGTTCTGCGAGGCATTGCGGATGATCATTTCGACAATGCTTGGTTCGATCGCGAGTCTGGCCTCCATGAGTTCCGCCGGGCTGACCGATCCCGAGATGCTTGCCAAGTCCGATGGTATTCCTTCTCCGAGGGTCGCAGGATCGAAGGCTTCGCTCACATAGGTTCCGCTTCCAACGGTTTGCGTGATGACACCTGCGACCTTGAGTTGCGCCAGGACGCGCCGAACCGTCGAGCGACCGATCCCGAAGGACTCGCTGAGTTGGCGCTCGGTGGCGATCCTGTGGCCTTGGCGCCATTCGCCGCTCTTGAGCTTGCCGAGGATTGCGTCCCTCAATACCGCCGCGTGGTCCATCGTCGTTCCTTGAATGCCCGAAATCATAGCAAAGCGTTGTCCGAGTCGGCTCAAATTCAACCAATTAGACCCAATTATGAATTCGCACAATAGCGATGGGTTTCTTGAAATTGACTGGAGCAAGGGAGAGTCTTCTCGCATCCAATTGGTTCTAGAATGAGCTGATAGGGCCAAATTGGGTTGGCTCTAGAACCAATTGGAGCGATATGAAAATCGGACGTGTTTCTCATCAGGGTCGGGTGCGCATGGTCTTGGTCGACGAGGCGGGCAGCAAGGTCACATTTGTCGGCGGCGTTTTTTCGAATCATCTGAACCCGGTGCAGGCCGTGATCGAGCGCCGGATCACAGCAGCGGAACTCGAGGCACTCAGGGATGGCGAGGCCAACTTCGTCGACGTCACCTTCCTCTCGCCGATTCCCGTTCCTGTGCGGAACATCTTCGCGGTAGGCAAGAACTACATCGAGCACGCCGCCGAGTTCGACAAGAGCGGATTCAATGCCACCAGTGGCGCTGCCGCAGTCCCGGCCTTTCCGCAGATCTTCACCAAGGCCACGACCTCGCTCGCCGGTCCCACCGACGACATCCGTTTCGACCCGGCCCACACCTCGTCGGTCGACTACGAAGGCGAAATCGGCGTGGTGATCGGAGCAGAGTGCCGCAACGTCGCCCCGGCCGATGCGCTCGGCAAGGTCTTTGGTTTCATCGCGCTCAACGACGTGACGGCACGTGACCTGCAGAAGAACCACGCGCAATGGTTCCTGGGCAAGTCGCTCGACACCTTTTGTCCCGTGGGTCCATGGATTGCGACATCGGACGAGTCGCCCGCCGCTTCGCTCAAGGTCCAGACATGGGTGAATGGCGAACTGCGCCAGAACGGCGTGCTGACGGACCTCATCTTCGACGTTCCGACCTTGATCGCCACGCTGTCGAAGGCAATGACATTGCTGCCAGGCGACATCATCGCGACCGGCACGCCCGTCGGTGTCGGTATCGGCCATACGCCCCCCAAGTTCCTGCAGGACGGCGACCTCGTTCGCGTCGCGGTGACGGGGCTCGGCGAACTGAACAACCGCGTTCGCACCAGGTGACTGCGGCGCAGCCCTGCGCGTCCGACAAATAGACCAACAACGGAGACAACTCGATGATCGATTCAAAGAACCCTTGGGGCTTGGCAGCTCTGGCCGCAGCTGCACTGCTTGCCGGCGCGCCGGTCGCAGCTCAGGAGGCCTATCCCTCGAAGCCGATCACGATGATCGTGCCCTTTCCGCCTGGCGGTGTGGCCGACATCGCTGCCCGGCCAGTGGCAGAAGCCATGGGGCGCTACCTGAAACAGCCCATCGTGATCGAGAACAAAGCCGGTGCGGGCGGCGGAGTGGGCATGTCGCAGGTCGCCAAGGCAAAGCCCGATGGGTACACGGTACTGATGGCGCTTGCCTCCATCGTGGTTTTGCCCGAGGCGGACACCATTCTTCAGCGCAAGCCCATGTTCGAGCTCAAACAGCTGAAGCCCGTTGCACGCTTCACCGCCGATCCCGTTGTCCTCGTCGTCCAGGCCGACAGTCCCTGGAAGGACTTCAAGCAGTTCACGGCAGCGTTGCGGCAGAAGCCGGGTGGCTACACCTTCGGTTCTTCCGGGAACTATGGAACGATGCACGTGCCGCTCGAGCAGCTGAAAGCTGCCACGAACACGTCCATGCTGCACATTCCCTATACCGGCGCAGGCCCGGCGGTGGTGGCACTTCTCGGCGGCCAGGTGGATGCCGTCGCGACGGGACCATCGACCGTTGCGGGGCAGATCCAGGCAGGCAAGTTGCGTGCACTCGCGCAATGGGGGGATGGCCGCATTCCAACGCTTCCCGACGTGCCGAGCCTGAAGGAGCTGGGCGTGCCCGTCACCTATTCGCAATGGACCGGCGTATTCGTCCCTGCATCGACGCCAGATGCCGTCATCAACAAATTGCGCGAAGCGGCGAAGTTCGCTGCGAACGACTCGCGCGCGGTCCAGTCGTTGCAATCCGCCGGAACCTACGTCCAGTATCTCGATGCGCCCGAATTCGAGAAATTCGTTGCGAAGGACGCTGAGTCGATGGCGAAGGTGGTCCAGCGGATCGGCAAGGTCGAGTAACTTCGCGGAGCCCGGTATTGCGCGTGGGAGTACCGCACGAACGGCCTGTCAGGCTGCGGCTCCGGTGCTCGCCCGGAGCCGTAGAGGCAGCCAGCACCAGCGCGCAGTTAGTTGCTGTGCTCCCGCGGAATTCCGGTTACTGTCACCGGCGAAGGTTCGCGTGCGGCTCGCTTGAAGATCGACGGCGAGACGCCGGTGTGCTCTTTGAAGAAGCGCGAGAAGTTTCCCGGGGCGGAGAAGCCGAGGTCCAGCGCGACATCTGTCAATGCGCTGCCTTCGGCCACACGTCGCATGGCTTCTTCGACCCGCACGCCACTCCAGAAAACCTGCGGCGTCATGTTGAGCTGCTCGCGAAAACAAGGCGAAGAAGTGGCCGCGAGACAGACCCACCTTCGCTGCTTGCCAGTCGGAGTTCAGGTTTCTTGCCGTGGACTCTGTGGAAGTACGGCAAGGTATTGTTGTTGTCAGATCAACCAGCCCAAGGGCGAGCGGCCTACTCAGGCCGGGTGCGCCGGGCACTGGGCGAGATCCACTGATTCCAGCGAGCGGCGGCTTCAGCTCGCTCCGTTCACTGCAGGCAGCTCGACCGTGAACTCCGCGCCGCCTTCCGGGTGATTGCGAACGCTCAAGGTTCCGCCGTGCTGCTCGATGATCCCGTAGCTGATGGACAGGCCGAGCCCGGTGCCCTTGCCGACCGGCTTGGTGGTGAAGAACGGATCGAAGATTCGGGACAGCAATTCCGGCGCGATCCCCGGTCCGTTGTCGCGCACGGACAGCAGGTTGTTCGTGGCGCCGGCGCGGGCCTGGATCCACAGATGCGGCGCACGCGGAGGCTCGGCCGTGCTGGCCGCATCCACGGCGTTCTGAATCAAGTTCATCACGACCTGCTGCAATTGTCCGAGGCTGCCTTCGACCATGCATGGCGAAGCCGGCTGCCAATCGACCTGCAGCGGTTGCGATGAGCCTTTGGACACCCAGAGAATGGCGCGCTCGGCCACGTCGTTGAGATCCACGCGTTTCCGTTCTTCCGGATCCATTGCCGAGAAACGCTTCAAGCCGTTCACGATGGCTGCGGTGCGCTGCGCACCCTCCAACGTGCCCTCGATGAGCGATGGCAGGTCGTCCAGCAGATGCTCGATGCGAAGCCGGGTGCGCAGCTCGAGCAAGGTCTGCGGGTCCTTGCCTTCGTGAACGGCGGCCATGTAGGTGCGCAGCTTGTCGCTGTAGCGGCTCAGCGCATGCACGTTGCCGAGCACGAAGCTGATCGGGTTGTTGAGTTCGTGCGCGACGCCCGCCACCAGCCGGCCCAGCGAGGCCATCTTCTCGGAATGCAGGAGCTGCTGCTGGGTCTGCTTGAGCGCGTCGTGCGCCGAGCGCAGCTCCTGGTAGGCGCGGCGCAGTTCGGCCGTCGGCCGGGCGACGAACACCGTGCCGACGCGGCGGCCCGAAGGCGTGGCGCGCGGCGTGCAGTTGGCGTCGACCGGCACGCTGCTTCCGTCGGCGGCCAGGAGGTTCAGCTCGATCGTCTCGCCGCGCCGGGTGGGGCTGGCGTTCATGAGCACCGCATGCGCCCGCGCGATGCTGCCGGCGTCCGCCAGCAAGGCGAGGAGGGAGGTGCCGCGCAGGTCGGCATCGCTGCGGCCGACCAGTTCGCACAAGGCCGCATTCGTCTCCTCGATCTCGCCCTTTTCGGTGCAGACCAGCAGCACGTCCGACATGGCGGACAGGATACTGAAGATGAACTGCTGCGATTGCTCGAGTTCCTCGTTCTTCTTCTCGAGCTCGACCTCGTCCTGAACCAGCTGCGAGTAGACCTCGTCCATCTTCTGGATCACGTCCAGCCAGGTGGCGTCATCCACGCCATGCGGCGCTGCCCTCGGGCGATCGGTGCGGCGCGGCGGCATCAGTGGACGGTGCAGACCATGCACGGATCGAAGGAGCGGACGATGTGCTGCACCGAGACGGGCGTCGTCTCGCCCTCGTGCACCGGCGCGCCTTCAAGCGCGCTTTCAAGGGCACCCGGGGTGCCGGCGGCGTCTCGCGGAGAGAAGTTCCAGGTGGTCGGTGCAACGATCTGGTAATTCTCGATCTGGCCGCGCCGCACCGAGATCCAGTGCCCCAAGCTGCCGCGCGCCGCTTCGCTCAGGCCGATGCCGGTGCCCTCGTCGGGCAACGCGCCGCTCGCGCAATACGGCTCGCCTGGCGCCAATGCGAGCATCCACTGCTCCATCATCGGCACCACCTGCGCGAGCTCCAGCAGGCGTGCCAGCACGCGCGTGAAGACGGTGCCGCCATGGCGCTCCACCATGTCGCGCACGAGCGGATGGCCGGCGGCGAGCTGCCGCGCGATCGCGCCGGTTTCGACCACCTCGCCGGCGAGCCGGGGCGCCTTGTTCCAGGTGTAGGCGCCCGGCTTGTCGCCGGCGGGCACCGTCAGGCCGTCGTGGGGATGGCGCGGACCGCCGTCGTCCGCAAGCCATGCATGCGTCGCGTCTTCGCGGATGCTGCGCTCGTCCAGAGGTCCTAGGCTGCTGCTCTCGGCGCGCCACATGCCGCGCGGGAACACGAACGAGGCGCCGGGTTGCGGATAGGCGCCGTAGCTCAGATAGCGGCCCGGGCCGCTGCCCAGGCCCATCAGGCCGGCGTCTCGCGCAATGGCCAGGAACATCCTGAAATCCCCTCGCAGCGGTGCCCGGGCATCCCATTCCCACAGCTCGTCGGCGCTCGCGAGCGAGAGCACCTGCTCCAGCGGCGCGGCAAACAGCTGCTGCTCCAGAAAGCGCCGGAACTCGCGCATGCGTGCCAGCAGCCGCGTGCGCTCGGCGCCATCGACGGCCCGCGTCGAACCGCCGGGTTCGATGCTCTGCGTGTGCGGCCACTTGCCGGCCAGGAGGCCGAGCATCGTGAACCAGCGCTGCCGCGCCGCGATGGCCTGGCGCGCCTGCTCGCCGGTGGCCGGGTCGAAGCGGCGCAGGGCTTCGGCGTGCCAAGGCCGTGCCGCGTACACGGCCCGCGTGAAGTCCGGCATGAAGAACAGGTAGAAATGCGTCAGGTGGTCGGCCATGTTCTCGGTGGCCAGGATCACGTTGGTCACGCGCTGCCCGTTGGGCGGGATGGACAGGCCGCCCATGTCGGCAAGCGCGCGCGCCGACGCGACCGACTGCGACACCGAGCAGATGCCGCAGATGCGCGGCACGTAGACCAGCGCGTCATGCGGCCGCTTGCCCTGCAGGATCTGCTCGAATCCGCGGTACATCGGCGAGTTCACGCGGGCGGACGACACGCGTCCATCCTCGATATCGAGCGTGACCTCCAGGTCTCCCTCGACGCGGTTGAAAGGTCCGACCAGCAGGCGTGTCATGGCGGCAGGCTAGCGCAGGCGGGTCTTGCGCACCGCGGGCGCGACCTTGAGGTGGTCCGCCGTGGCGTTGGCTTTCACGCGCTTGGGCGTGGCCGACTTCGACAGCGACGCCAGCGCGACGAACCAGGCCTTGGGCATGTCCGTCGGAAGGCCGATGGGAATGCCGGCGATCTTGGGCGTTTCGTGGAACGGGTGCCCCGGCTCCTGGAAGCCCGGCTCGGTGCAGGCGATGCAGGCGTAGCCGCCGCGGGTGCAGGACCCTTCTCCGTTCCAGAGCCGCGTGTTGCAGTCGGCATGCACCTGCGTGCCCTTGCAGCCCATGTGCTCCATCATGCAGCCCAGGTCGGAGGGCTTCTCGGCGCTGGCCTTGAACTCGTAGTACTCGTTGCGGGTACAGCCGTGGTGCACCAGTTGGTCGGCGTAGAACCGCGGCCGGTTCAACGGGTCCAGGTCGGCCGCGGAGAACTGGCCGGCGGCCAGCGCCATGAGGCTGTCGATCACCCATCCGGGATGGGTCGGGCAGCCCGCCACGTTGATGACCGGCAGGCCGCTGCCGCAGCGGAAGGATGCGCCGAGCAGGCCGCCCGGGCGGTCGTCGTCGTACTGGAGGCCGCAGGCATCGGTCGGATTGCTCCCGGCCGCCGTGATGCCGCCCCACGCCGCGCAGCTGCCGATGGCCACGACCTGCCGCGCGGTCGCGGCCAGCCGGCGCACCCAGTCGATCATCGGAATGCCGGTGCCGGCCAGGACATGAAAGCGGCCGGTGTTGTTCGGGCCGCGCAGCAGCGAGCCCTCGATGCACAGCGCATCGACGCGCAGGCGGCCATCGGCGCCGCGCTCGAGCAGTTCAATGAGCTCGCTGCCGCTTTCGAGCGACAGCGACGGATGCCACAGCAGGTTGATGCCGGCATCGCGCAGCTGGCCGTGGAAGTCCGCCGTGTCGGCGCAAAGAAGCGACATGCTGCAGCCGCCGCAGCCGCCCGACTGCAGCCACAGGACGTTGAAGTTCGGCGTCGTGATGTCCATCGGTTCAGCCTTCCAGCCCGAAGCGGGCCATCTTGCCGCGCAGGCCGACCCGGGAGAGTCCCAGTTCCTTGGCCACGCGGGTCTTGTTCCAGCGGTTGCGCAGCAGCGTCTCGCGCAGCAGCATGGCTTCGATCGCGTCGAGGCGCTCGGCCAGCGTGCCGCTTGCCGGCAGTGACGGCGATTGCGCGGTGGCGGTGCGCCCCGCCTGGCCCTGCAGCACGCGCGTCGAGAAGGCGGTGCCGTCGATCAGGTCGTCGGCGCTCAGCGCCACTGCGCGCGAGATCTCGTTGCGCAGCTCGCGTATGTTGCCGGGCCAGGGGTAGGTCATGAGGCAGGCCATCGCCTCGTCCGAGAGCGCCGCGCCGGGCCGCCCCAGCGCCTCGCCCACCTCGTTCACGAGCCGCCGCGCGATCGGCGCGATGTCTCCGCCGCGCTCGCGCAGCGGCGGCACCGTGAGCGTCACGCAGGCGATGCGGTAGAACAGGTCTTCGCGGAAATGTCCTTCGTGCACGCGCTGCTCGAGGTTGCGATGCGTTGCCGCGATGACGCGCACGTCGACTGGCACGGTGCGCGGCGAGCCGACGGGCCGCACCTCGCCCTCCTGGAGCACGCGCAGCAGGCGCAGCTGGAATGCGGCCGAGGTCTCGCCGATTTCGTCAAGGAAGACGGTGCCGCCGTTGGCGCGCTGGAACAACCCGACGTGGTCTTCGAACGCACCGGTGAACGCGCCGCGCTTGTGGCCGAAAAGCTCTGACTCGAGCAGCGTGTCCGGAATCGCGGCGCAGTTCTCGACCACGAACGGCCCGGCGGCGCGCGGGCTCGCGTAATGGACCGCGCGTGCCATAAGCTCCTTGCCGGAGCCCGACTCTCCCAGGACCAGCAGGCTGAGGTCGTAGCGCGCGACGCGTGCCGCCAGCTCGCACACCGCGTCGAGCGGGCTGCCGTCGGCGCGCTCGATGCGATCGAAGTCGAAGGCAGTGCGCGCCCGCTCCAGCTTGTTGGCGGCACGGCGCCGCAGCACCGGCGTGCTGGTGCGCAGCTCGAGGTCGAGCCGGTTCATGTCGCGCTGGAGCATCTGGGCTTCGGCCGCATCGCGCACCGTGCGCAGTAGGTGGTCGGGGACCCACGGCTTGAGCAGGTACTGGTAGATGCCGGCGTCGTTGATGCCCGCGATGATGTCCTCGGAGTCGGTATAGCCCGAGATCACGATGCGCACCGTGTCGGGCCAGCGCTCGCGCACCTCCTTCAGGAAGGTGACGCCGGTCTCGCCGGGCATGCGCTGGTCGCACAGGATCACGCTGACCGGTTGGCGCTCGAGCTGGCGGCGGGCCTCGTCCGCATCGCTGGCCGTCAGCACGGCGAACTCCTCGTCGAGCGTGCGGCGGATCGCGTCCTGCGAGCGCACCTCGTCGTCGACGACGAGGACGGTCGGGACCGGCGTTGCCGGCATCATCGGGCGCTCGCGGCGTTCATGCCGTCGCGGTGCCGGGTCAGGTGACGAGGCGTCCATGCCATGGGCAGCTTGTGGACGAAGTGATACCGCGCGACATGAAAGCTCGGGTCGAAGCCGTAGAAGTTGCGATGCATGCGTGAAAGCTCATGAAGGCGGTAGTCAGCGAGAGGGCGCGCGATTTCGTCGTCCTTGCGACGCCGCGCCTTTGCGGCAATTCTTTCGTCGATATTGTGCGCCGCGGCCAGCACCGCCGCATGGGTGGTTGCCAGCGCTTCGAACTCCGCTGGCGCCACGTCCATGCACCGGTCGATGAGTCCGATCGATTGGGCTTGCGGCGCGCCCAGCGGAAGGCGGCCGGCCATCAGCGCGGCCGCACCCTCGTCACCGAGGCGACGCGGAAGCAGGTAGGTCCAATACTCCGAACCGTAGAGGTTGCCCATGTTCTTGTAGTGAGGGTTCAGCACCACGCCGCGGTGCGCCCAGACTTCGTCGGCAGCGAGCGCCAGGAAGGCCCCGCCGGCGGCGGCGTTGCCGCGCAGCAGCGCGACAGTCAGCCGGTCGGTGGTGCGGATGACCGCTTCGGCGAGGTCGTCCATCGCCTCGATGTTGCGCATCGACTCGTCGGCGGCGCTGTCGCCCTCGCGGTACGAGGCCGCCTCGATGCAGTTCAGGTGGATGCCGTTGCTGAAGAAGTCGGCGCCGCCGGCGAGCATCAGCACGCGCGTGTCGCGCGCCGCGGCATCGCGCCAGGCGGCCAGAAGGCGCCGGCATTGGGCCGTCGACATCGCGCCGTTGTAGAACTCGAACGACAGGCAGCCAACGCGGGCGCCCGGCGCGCCGAATTCCTGGTAGCGGATTTCGCCCCATTCGTCGCTCGCGCGCTCCAGCGGCACGTTCGAGGCGGGCAGCGCTTCGAAGGCCGCGCCGAAGGCAAGATCGCAGGGCAGCTTGAAAGCCTTGCCGCCGCAGGCGCTCGCCAGGCTGGCGTGGCCAATCCACACCGCGCCGTCGATCGTGCGGCGCAGCACGGCCCCGTCTCGCCGGCCGATCAACGCGCCGGGCGGCGAGGTGTCAAGTGCATCCGTTGTGGCGGCGTGCGCGTCGAACACGCGGCATGGCTGGCCGAAGAGCTCGTCCTGCACGCCCGGATGGCCATCGGCGCTGCGGATCTTGGCGAGCACGATGGCCGACGCGTCGCTCGACCAGTCGATCCGCCGATCGGCCTGCCGAAGTGGGCCGCGCCAGATCGAAGCCGCTGGCCGCTCCGCGCCTTCGCCACCGCTGCCACCGGCCGAAAAATGCGCCACGGCGCGCAGCACGGCATCGACAGCCGCCTCGGCCACTTCGCGCCGGTACAGGCTGCCTTTGGCGGCCGCCCGCATCGCAAAGCCGGCGTGCGCCCACACCGGGCCCGCATCGAAGGCCTCGTTGGCTTGCAGCACGGTCACGCCCCAGTCGGCCTCGCTTTCGCGCACGGCCCAGTCGAGCGCCGCGGGGCCGCGGTCACCGACCGGCCCGGGGTGCACGATCAGGCACGGCTGGCGCTGCCATACCGCAGGCTGGATCAGCCGCTTCAGGAACGGCGCGATCACCAGGGCGGGGCGGAACAGCTCGATCGCCTCCTCGGTGACGCGGTCGGCGATGTCGAGCTCGACCGAAACCTCGTGGCCCAGCGCGCGCAACTCGCAGAACAGGCGCTGGCTCAGGCTGTTGAAGCTGTGGCACAGCAGCAGGATGCGCAGCGGGGCGGGCGCCATCTCAGCCCCGCAATCCGGTCAGCACCTGCGCGGCGCGGGCTTTGCCAAGGTAGAGCGCCAGCCGGGCCTCGATCTTGCCAAGCGCCATGTTGTAGGCGGCGGACTCAGTCGCGGCCAGCAAGCTTGCCGCGACGATCGGGACGTCCGGACCGAAATGCGGTGCGAGCCGGACCATCGCGTCGCGCTTGAGCGGCTCGAGACGGCCGGATTCATCCATCCGCGGGGGAGGCGGGGCCTGCAAGGACGGGAGCGCCGCGGCTTGTGGCAGCGGCCGCAGCAGTTCGACCAGCCCGCATCGCTGCAGCTCGCCGATCAGGGCGTCGGCCTCCGGCCCGAGCTTGGCGCGCAGCGCCTGTACGCTGTCCTGCCCGTTGACAAGGATCAGCGCCGTTCGGGCCCTGCCGGTCGCCGAACGTCGGGCCAGCGCCGCCCGGCCGGCCCCGGTCTTGATGAAGATGCGCGTGGAAGGCTCGTCGTCCATCTTTGCCTCGGTCCCGGCGTGGCCTTTCCTTTCAGCAGATGCGCGGCAACTGCTCGCCGCTCAGCCAGTCGACGACGCGCCGGCCGCCGAAACTGGTTTCCATTTGCACGAAGCGGTGGGGGTCCTCGGTGACGCTGCCGATGCGCACGGCGTCGGCGCCGAGCGGATGCGCGCGCATGGCCGCCAGCACCGCATCCGCGGCTTCGGGCGCGCAGATCGCGACCAGCTTGCCTTCGTTGGCGACATAGAGCGGATCGAGTCCGAGCAGCTCGCAAGCCGCCTCGACCTGCGGCAGCACGGGGATCGCAGCTTCGTCGAGCAGCATGCCCACGTTCGACTGGCGCGCGATCTCGTTCAGCGTGGTCGCGAGGCCGCCGCGCGTCGGGTCGCGCAGCACGCGCACGCCGTCCGAAGCCGCGAGCATCGCCGCCACCAGTCCATGCAGCGCGGCGCTGTCGGAGGCGACCGTGGTTTCGAAATCCAGCGATTCCCGCTTCGACAGCACCGCCACGCCATGCTCGCCGATCGTGCCCGACAGCAGCACCGCATCGCCCGGGCGCGCGTTGGCGCCCGAGACGTGGACGCCGGCGACGACGACGCCGACGCCGGTGGTGCTGATGAACACGCCGTCGCCCTTGCCCTTCTCGACCACCTTGGTGTCGCCGGTGACCACCGGCACGCCGGCCGCGCGCGAGGCCGCGGCCATCGAGTCGACGATGCGCTTCAGGTCGGCGAGCGGAAAGCCTTCTTCGAGGATGAAGCTCGCCGCAAGGTAGAGCGGCACCGCGCCGCACATCGCAACGTCGTTGATCGTGCCGTGCACCGAGAGCGAGCCGACGTCGCCGCCGGAAAAGAACAACGGCGAGACGACGTGGCCGTCGGTGGCCATCACGAGCTTGGCACCCACCGGGATCGCCAGCGCCGCGCCGTCGTCGCCCTGGCGAAGGTACTCGTTGTCGAACGCGGCGAGGAACAGCTCCTCGATCAGCTGCGCCGCGGCCCGCCCGCCGGCCCCGTGGCCCATGTCGACGCGTCCGTTGCGGATGTCGAGCGGGCGGATGTAGTCCTTCTTCATGCGGCCACCTCGACCCTGACCGCGATGTCCTTGAAGCGCCCGTACGAGTAGTGCGCGGCGCATGCGCCCTCCGAGGACACCATGCAGGAGCCGACCGGATTCTCCGGCGTGCAGACCGTACCGAAGATCTTGCAGTCGGTCGGCTTCTTGACGCCGCGCAGGATCGCGCCGCACTCGCAGGCCTTGTTGTCCGGCACCGGCTGGTAGCCCAGGCCGAAGCGGCGCTCGGCGTCGAATTCCGCGAACGCCGAGCGGATCTTCAGCGCGCTGTACGGCACTTCGCCCAGGCCGCGCCACTCGAAGCTGCTGCGCAGTTCGAACACCTGCGAGACCAGTGCCTGCGCATGCAGGTTGCCGTCGCGGTTCACCGCGCGGGTGAATTCGTTCTCGACCTCGGCGCGGCCTTCGTTGACCTGGCGCACCAGCATCAGCACCGCCTGCATCACGTCGAGCGGCTCGAAGCCGGCAATCACGACCGGCTTGCGATATTCCTCGGCGAAATGCTCGTAAGGCGCCGAGCCGATCACGATGCTGACGTGTGCCGGCCCGACAAAGCCATCGATCGGCACGGTGCCGAACTGCCGGACTTCGGGCGATTCGAGAATGTGCGTGATGGCCGAGGGCGTCAGCACGTGGCAGCACAGCACGCTGAAGTTCTTCAATCCTTCCTGCTGCGCGGTGCGGATCGTCAGCGCCGTCGGCGGCGTGGTGGTCTCGAAGCCGATGGCGAAGAACACCACTTCGCGGCCGGGCTCGCGGCGCGCGATCTCGAGCGCATCGGCGCCCGAATAGACCATGCGGATGTCGCCTCCGCGGGCCTTCGCGCGAACGAGCGAGAGGCCGCCGGAGGCCGGCACGCGCATCGTGTCGCCGTAGGTGCAGACGATGGCGCCGCGCTCGAGCGCGAGTTGGATCGCCAAGTCGATGCGCCCGATCGGCAGCACGCACACCGGGCATCCCGGACCATGGATCATGCGCACGTTGTGGGGCAGCAGCTCGCCGATGCCGTAGCGCGAGATCGCGTGCGTGTGGCCGCCGCAGAACTCCATGAAGCTGTATTGCCGGCCGGGCTGCGCTTCTTCGCCAAGGCGCGCCTGGATCTTCTTTGCGATGGCGCCATCGCGGAATTCGTCGATGTATTTCATGACAGGCCGGCCTCGTTGGTTGCGGCGAGTTGCGCCAGGGTGCCGAACATGGCCAGCGTGCGCTGGGCCTCCTCGGGATCGATTCGGCCGATCGCGTGGCCGACGTGCACGATCACGTAGTCGCCGACCACCGCGTCGGGCACCAGTGCGAGCGAAATTTCCTTGCGGATGCCGCCGAGCTCGACCAGCCCCAGCGCGCCTGGACGCAGTTCGATCAATTGGGTGGGAATGGCTAGGCACATGGCATGGCTTCTCGTGAGGTGGGGGAGGGTGTATTGCGCAGGCCATGGGCGGCGACCCAGGCCTGGCCCAGCGCCAGGGCCGCGTCGCCGCAACCAAAGGCTTCGGCCGACACGGCGCGAAGGCCGTGCGCCTGGAGCGCCTGCGTCACGCGGCTGCGCAAGATCGCGTTGAAGAAGCAGCCGCCGCCCAGGCAGACGGTGCGGCATCCGGTCTGGCGCGCCGCGGCGGCGGCCCAGCCGGCCAGGCCCTGGGCCAGCAGGATGTGGAACCAGGCGGCCGCCTCGTCGGCATTGCGCTGCGGCTCGGGCCAGGCGAACAATTGCGCGAGCAGTGGGCGAAGATCGAGATGCCGCAGGTGGTGGGTGTCGGGCCAGATGGCCGTCTCCATGATGTCGTGCCGGGCGAGCCAGCGTGCGGCCGCCGCTTCAAGGGCCATCGCGGCCTCGGCCTCGTGGGCCTGCCGAATGCTCAAGCCCAGCGCACCGGCCGCCGCATCGAACCAGCGGCCGGCGCTGCTTGTGGTCGGGCAATTCAATCCGGTGGCGAGCATGCGCTGCACGCCGGCGGCCAGGCCAGGCCCGACGCTCGACGCGAAGCGCGCGGCAATCTGGTCGTTGGCGCCGAGCGCGTGCAGGGCGGACGCGGCCATGCGCCAAGGCTCGCGTGCCGCGGCATCGCCGCCGGGCAGCGCCAGCGGCCACAGGCTTCCCAGGCGCTCCCAGCCGTCGCCGCTGACCCGCAGCAGTTCGCCGCCCCAGGCGGTGCCGTCGGTGCCGAGTCCCACGCCGTCGAGCGCCAGGCCGATGACGGGTTCGTCCAGCCCGTGTTCGGCCATCACCGCCGCGATGTGCGCATGGTGGTGTTGCACGGCGATGGCCGGCACGCCCCATTCCTCCGCCAGGGCAATGGCGATGCGCGTGCTGTAGAAGTCGGGATGCAGGTCATGCGCCACGGCCGCCACCGGCGCCCGCGCCTCGCCTGCGAGTGTCCGCAGCGAGGCCTCGAGCTGGCGGCAGGCCGCGGGGTCCTGCAGGTCGCCATGCAATGAAGACCAGCGCACCTGTCCTTGATCGAGCAGGCATGCGGTGTTCTTGAGCCAGGCCCCGCTGGCCAGCACGGCGGGAAGCGGCTGTTTCATCGGCTTCAGTGCGCAACGCGGCGGGTGTCGCCACCCGCATCGGCGAGCCAATCGAGCCAGGCCCCCATGCCTTCGCCGCTGGTCGCCGACAACTGGATGACCTCGATGGCCGGGTTCACGCGGCGCGCGCCTTCGATGCAGCGTGCGACGTCGAAGCGCAGGTGCGGCAGCAGGTCGGTCTTGGTGAGCACCATCAGCTGAGCGGCCGCAAACATGTCCGGATACTTGAGCGGCTTGTCCTCGCCCTCGGTGACCGACAGCAGCACCACCTTGGCGGCCTCGCCGAGGTCCCAGAGGGCCGGGCAGACGAGATTGCCGACGTTCTCGATGAACAGCAGGCTGCGCTCGTCCACATGCGAATGGCCGTGCGCATGGTGGTGCAACTGCGCGAAGGCCTGTTCGATCATCGGGGCGTCGAGGTGGCAGCCCTTGCCGGTGTTCACCTGGATGGCCGGCACGCCGGTCGCGCGGATGCGCTCGGCGTCGAAGCTCGTCTGCTGGTCGCCTTCGATGACCGAAATGGACATGGCGGGATGGCGCGCCCGCAACGCATCGATGGTGGCGCACAGCAGGGTGGTCTTGCCTGATCCGGGGCTGGACAGCAGGTTGAGCGCATTCACGCGATGCGCGGCGAAGTGGCTGCGGTTGCGCGCGGCAATGCGGTTGTTCTCGCCGAGGATGTCGGCTTCCAGCCGGATCGTGCGCTCCTGGCTCAGGCCCGGCACTGACACGCGCGCGGCGCCGGCACCGAAGTGCAGGTCGCCGCTGGGAGCGTGAACGTGCCCGTGATCATGGCCGTGATCGTGATCGTGATCGTGATCGTGATCGATCTCGGCGCATCCGCAAACGACACACATGGTGGAGTCTCCTTATGAATCTTCGACTTGCAGCTCAAGCACGCGCAGCTCGGTGCCGCCCGTGGCCTGGAGTTGATGGCTGCGGCAGCGGGGACAGGAGTCGCCGCGCCGCGTGATTTCTACGCTGGCGCCGCAGGGCATGCACCATGCGGTTCCGGGGGGTTCGAGGATGTCGATCGAGGCACCCTCCAGGCAGGTGCGCGGTGCAATCGCCTCGAGCGCGAAGCGCAGGGCGCGCGTCTCCACGCCAGAGAGCTGGCCGGCCTCCAGCCGCAGTGCCGTCACACGACGGAATCCCTCGCGGGCTGCCGCGTCTTCGACGAGCTTCAGGATTCCGCCGGCCAGACTGGCTTCATGCATGGGGCAACTCCGCGGTGGCTGTGCGCGACTCGACCGCGAAGCGCACGCACGGATCGTACGCGGCCATCAGGATGCGCAGCAATGGCCCGGCTTCGCAGCCATCTGCCGGCATGCGCTCGAGCGCGTGCGCCACGGCACCGAGGCGGTGAAAGTTCCAGTCGGTCGGGGCCACGACGTCGTAGCCGGCCACGCGCCGGTCGGCGGGCCGCCCGTCGACCCGCGCGCGATGGATCAGCAGGCCGCGTGCCGTTTCGACCCACGCCAGCCCTTCGCCGATGCCGGTCTGCAGCGCGCCCGCGGCGAGCCACCCGGCGCCGCCGCGTTCCGCTGCGTCCGGCAGCGAAAGGCGCACCAAGTCGGCGATGCGGGCGCCGAACCGCTCCCATGCGCTCGCAGGCAGCTCGGCGCGCGGGTCGTGCAGGCGGGTCCAGGTTCCGGTCTCGGCGCACTGGCTGCGCCAGGTGGGCGCGGTGGCTTCGAAGGCGGTGCCCAGGCCGGCCGCGAACGCGCCCAGGTCGGACGGGCTGCCGTGCACCCGCAGCGGCGGCGCTGCCTGCAGGACGCCGTTCGCGAGGGGCGCGCAGGCGTGCAGCAGCGCGGGAAGCCAGCCGCGCTGGCGTTCGCACCATTGCGAGAGCCATTGGGCGGGCTCGCGTTCCCACAGTGCCAGCCAGGCGAGCGGCGAGGTGCCCAGGAGATCCGCGAGCCAGGCGATGGCATCGACTTCCGGGCTCGGCGCTTCGGCCAGCCAGGGACAGCCCCGCAACGACCGGTGGCTGCTGTCGGCCCAGGCCGGCAGCGCCCCGGGTACGTACAGTTCGACCGGCCAGTCCAGGCCGATGCGCAAGGCGTGATCGCGCGCCGTCTCCCGGCGCAGCGCGCGCCGCTGCGCAGCCGATGCGGATGCGTCCTGCCCTCGCGCCGCGGCCAGCGCCAGCGTGGCGCACAGGAGATGCGCATGGCCGCACAGGGTGAACAGGCTGGCCAGCATGTGCGGCGCTTCGACCACGGATCGGCCCGCCAGCAGCAGCACCGCGAGCGCGCGGCGGTCGCTGGCCAGGTTGTGCGGGCGCGGCAGGCCCGGCCGCACCCGCAGCGTGCCGGCAAGGGAGGGCAGGGTGGTCACGGGGCCTGCCTCTGCGTGGCACCGCGGCCGAGCAGGAAGTTGCGCCGCGCCGGCGCGGGCGCTTCAGCCTCCGCCCGGGCAACGACGGGCTGGCGCAGTTGCGCCAGCAGCGCCGAGGCGGTGGCGATCGCATCGGCCTGCGTGCCGAACTCGAACACGGGCGAGAACAGCGAGCAGGCCTCGAACGACCCGAAGCTGTCTTCGTGCGCGCCGGTGAAGGTGAATTGCTCGTGTCCGACCTTGCGCACGCGCATCGTGCCAACCCGTGCCGGCATGTCGCGGCGCACGAGCGGGAACCGCACGAGGTTCATGAACCAGGGCGTCACCAGCACGCCGGCCGCATGGGCGGATTCCGGAGCACCCTGCACCGGATGGGGTCCGCGCGAGGGTTCGAGCCTGAAGTCGACAGCCTCCACGCGCAGTGCGTTGTTCATGAAGGGCAGGCCGGCCATGCGGGCGTGCGCAATGCCATCGAACAATGCTTCGAAGGCGCGCGTGCGCAGCGTCAGTTCGTCGTGTCCGGCGTCGTGGGGGAGGGTCATGGGCCGCCCACGTTGTCGAGCACCATGAACTGGTCGGCGTCGCCGTCGCATTGGGGGCAGCGCCAGTAGGCCGGCAGCGCGGTAAAGGCCGTACCGGGGACGATCTGCCAGGTCTCGTCGCCCTCTGCCGGGTCGTACACCCACCAGCAGATCTTGCATTCGAGCCGCGCCGACGCGCCCAGCTTCGCGCGGTCGCCAAGATAGCTGCCCTCGAAGCGCAGGGGGCCGGCCGCGGTCACGCGCTTTCGATCCATTGCAGCACCTCGGCCAGCCGCTCATGGGAATCCTCCAGGTCTTCGCGTGCGGCCTGCGCGACTTCCGGCAGGCCGCCCACCTCGACCGTGTTCAGGATCACCACGTCCTGCGAGTTGTAGTAGACGACCCGCCAGCAGTTCGGCATGCGGGTGTTCGAGATGCGGCAGTTGCCATAGCCGCGCGACAGGATGAGCACGCGGCCGGTGCCCAGGTGGTGGTCGAGAAAGCCGATGTCCTCCACCGACATCGGCAGCAGCGTGAGGTTGATGACCTGCGCCGGGCAGCCCGGCATCCAGGCGCGCCAATGGTCCTCGATCTCGGCCAGCAGGGCGGGCGCGTTCTGCACGTTGGGCGGCAGCGGGCCGGACCACCTCGGCACCTCGGGCGCGACGTCCTCGCGCGCGACGGCCTTCAGTGCATCGGGGATGGCGCCAAGTTCGATGCTGTCGCTCGCGACAACGCCGTCGAGCGACCCGATGACGCGCCAGACGCCCGCGAAGACGGACTCCTGCACCCGCAGCTCGCGCGGCGGCGTGCCCTCGTGCCGCACCAGGGCGCTGACTTCGCCTTCGCCGAGCACCTGGTTGATGAGGGCGAGATCGCCCGGCGCGAGACCGTCCAGCGCGATGCGGCGGTTGCCGCCTTCACGGCAGACGATCGCCAGCTGCGCGAGCGCATCGCGCAGGGCCGCGTGTGCCGGCTGGTGGGCCGCGAGTTCCTCGGGCTCCGGCAGCGTGGGCGCGCGGAAGGTTTCCATGCCCTGCGGCATGGCCATGTAGGCAAGCTCCTCTTCCTCGGGCTGCGAGCCGGGGCCGATGGTGAGCACGGGAATCGGGAAGTCTTTCATCATGCGGTCCTCAGTGGCAGGCGCCGGCCGCGCCCGTGGCGCTCACCACCGGAATGCCGATCGTCGGCGCGCGGCCCACCGGGCTCGCCAGGGCGGCTTCGACCCGCTGCAGGAACACGTCCCAGTCGTGCATGCCCGGCACGGTGTCGACGTAGCCGCCGTCGCGCAGGAACAGCAGCGTGGGCCAGCGCTGCGAACCGAAGCGGCGTGCGACCTTGTCCTCCAGGTCGCGCGGCACGACGGCCACGGCAAAGCGGCCCGGGAAGCTGCGCATCAGTTCGGGCAGCACGGCGGCCACGTCCTGGCCTTCGGGAAAGCGCACCGGATCGCCCGCGAACAGCACGACGCGGTCGCCGCCCTGCGCGGACCAGGCGTCGATGCTCTGATCATCGACCCAGGTCGCGCCGAAGTCATCGACCAGGCGCGCGATGAGCGCGGAGCCCTCGCGGCGCGTTTCAGGCTGCTGGACCGGGAGGCGCACGAGCGTCTCGGTGCCGGTGGTTTCGAGTGTCATGAAGGGCTTTCGGTGGTTTCGTCGGCAAGGCGCAGCGGCGGCTGGCCGCACAGCGCGAGAAGTTCCTGCGTGCTCGCGGCGGAGGGAAGCGCGAACGCAGCCGCGGTGCCGCCCTCGGCGCCGCCCTGCGCCGCCGCGAGCAGGTCGAGCGTGGCGTCGATCTCGGCAGCGCGCCGCGCATCGATGCGCTCGCGGACGCTGTCGAGGAAGACCAGCACCCAGTCGCCAACGGCGGGCTCGGCCACCAGCAAGGTCCGGACGCGGCGTTGCTCGCCTCGCCCGCTGCAGATGGCATGACCCGGCTCGATGGAGAGGATCTGCATGGGAATGCCGATGCACATGATTGGCTCAGGCCGGCTGCCGGGCAGGCGCCGGCAGGAAGCGTTCGTCGCCATGCCGGCAGGCGGCGTCCTCGGCGGGCCGTCCGGCCTCGTAGCGATCGAGGTCGAGCTGTTGGAAGGTCACGGCGTCGGGCCCGGGCAGCGGGTGCCTGCGCGGCCGCGGCATGCCTCCCCAGCGGCGCAGTGTGTCGACACCGAGTGCGAGCGCGTCCTCCATCGCAAGCTTCACGGCCGGGCGCAGGCTGCCGCCGTAGTCGTCGAGTTCTTCCGGCTGGCAACCGATGAGCAACACGCGCTGCGGATAGCGTTCGGTGAGCTGCGCCAGCATGAGAACCTCCTGGAAGCCGGTCTGGTGCAGGCTCATCTTCTTGGCTCCCATGAAGCGCGGCACCTCGTCGTCCTCGATCAGCTTGAGCGTACCGGCAGGCAGGCCGTAGTCGATCGCGTCGAAGATCAGCAGCCGGCTGGCCTGCTGCACATGCTGGATCAGGTAAAGCCCCTGCGTGCCGCCATCGATCAGGCCCACATGCGGCGCGAACTCGTAGCGCCGCTGCAGTGCTTCGACGCAGCGCACGCCAAAGCCCTCGTCGGCCCACAGCACGTTGCCGATGCCGAGCACGCAGATCGATTCATCGCGCAGCATGTGTCAATCCTTGAACGTGCGATGGCCGGAAATCATCGTGCTGACCACGCTGGAGCGGCCCATGATGTCTTCCCGGATGGCGGCATACACATGCACGATCACGAAGACGATCAGTCCCCACATGCCGAGGTGGTGCCAGGTGTGCACGTCCTGCGACTGCCCGAACAGCGGGATGACCCAGCCGAACAGATGGTCTTGCCAGGAGCCGCGCTGGGCGCCTTCCGCGTACAGGGCGAAGCCGGTGACGATCATGAAGACGCACAGCAGCAGGAACCCGAAGAACATCGCGAAGCGTGCCAGCGGGTTGTGGCCCACATAGCGCCCGGGGCGCGCGCTGACGAACGCATACCACTTCGCCATGCCCCAGATCTCCTGCCAGTAGATGCGCTGGAAGATCGGAACCCAGAACAGCTCGCGCGCATGGTGGTTGCCGACGACGGCCCAGTAGATGCGCCCTAGCAGGCCGACCGCGAGCAGGTAGCCGGCCGCGAAGTGCGCGAAGCGGATGTAGCCCATCAGGAAGTTCGCGCTGGCCTCGCCGGGCTGGGTTGGCAGCGGAGAGCCGATGAGATAGCCGGTGACCGCCAGCACTGTGATCGCGAGCGCATTGATCCAGTGCCAGATCCTGACCGGCGCTTCGTACACATAGACCGATTTGATCGACTGGGCGTGCGCCACGCTGCTGTCGTCGGCGCTGCGGGCTGGCACCGGGGGGGATGAAGTCGTGTTCATGGCGTGTTCCTGCGTTGGTGCGCACCGGCCTCAGACGCGCGCCGCGAGCATGAAAAGCCCGCTGCCGCCGATCAGCGCGGTGGCGGCGCGCCAGGCCCAGCCCGGCAGCCGCTGCAGCGACGCGCCGGCACACAGGCCCATGGCGTGCAGAAGCGCCGACGCCGCCATGAAGCCGGCCGCATAGGCCATGAACGAGTGGCCCCCGGCCAGCTCGGCGCCATGGGCTTGCCCATGGAGCACACCGGCCATTGCGACGAGCGCGAAGCCCGTGCCCGGTGCGATGCGCCTGGCGTTCAGCATCAAAGCGGCGAGCGCGACCACACTCAGCGCGATGCCGGCCTCGACCCACGGCAGGCCGATGCCGCCCGCGGCCAGTGCGGCGCCGGGCAGCAGCGCCGCAAGGAAAACCGCCGGGCCGGCGGTGCGCCACGCCTTGGGCAGTGCGACCACCGACCACATTCCTACCGCCACCATGGCAAGCAGGTGATCGAGGCCGCCGAAAGGGTGGGCGAGTCCGGCCGCGAAGCTTTCAGCCCCGTGGCCGGGGTGGGCCTGCGCCGACGAGGCCATCGCGAACGCGGCCACGGCGGCCAGGCCCTTGGCAGCCGAAGACACCCGAACGCGGGCGCTGCGTGTTGTCTGGATCTGCATGTGCTTGTCTCCGTTCCTTGGGGTCGTTTTTTTCAGCGCACTGTGACGCTGGTGAGTTCCTGGCCGTCGGGGCTCATGACGTGCGTCGAACACGCGAGGCACGGGTCGAATGAATGCAGCGTGCGCAGGATCTCGACAGGCTGCTCCGGATTGGCCATCGGCGTGTTCATCAGGCTGGCCTCGAACGCGCCGATCTGCCCCTTGGTGTCGCGCGGGCTGCCGTTCCAGGTCGTCGGCACCACGCACTGGTAGTTCTCGATGCGGCCGTCCTTGATGCGGATCCAGTGGCCGAGCGCGCCGCGCGGCGCAGCGACGGTGCCAACGCCCTTGGCTTCCTTGGGCCAGGTGGCCGGGTCCCACTTCTCGACATTGGCGGTGCTGGTGTCGCCGGCCTTGATGTTGGCAACGAGTTCTTTAAAGTCGTCCAGCATCATCTCCGCGCAGTACTGCGCTTCGAGGGCGCGCGCGAGCGTCCGGCCGATGGTCGTGGGCAGCAGCTGCTTCACCGTGTACTGGGTCTCGGGCATGCCGAGCGCCTTCGGAAATACCTTGTTGATGACCGAGGCGGAGAGATCGACCTGCTCCTTCACGCGCTGGCAGTGCGGATTGCCCTGCGACGCGTGCGCGTAGCCGAGGATGTAGCGCGACAGCGGCCCCACCTCCATGGCATGGCCGCGCCAGCGCGGCGATTTGATCCACGAGTACTTCGCGCTCTCGTCCAGCCGCTCGATGTTGGTTCGGGTGCCCTTGGTCTTCGCGCCGAGCTCGTAGTTGGGCTCGGTCACGCCGTCCCAGGGATGCAGCCCTTTCGATTCGTCGGCGTACTTGTACCAGCTGTGGTTGACGAACTCCTGCACCTGCTCGGGGTCGCGCGGGTCGACCGGCAGGATCTCGTTCCAGTTGCCGCCCAGGATCGCGCCGCCGGGCAGCTGCTGAGTCCTGCGGTCGCCCATCACCTTTTCATAGGTGCCGTAGTCCATCACGTTGGTGGCGGACAGGCCGCCGCCGTAGAGCCATCCGGCCTGCTTGTAGATCGTGCCGATGGCGAGCACGTCGGGGATGTACACGTTGTTGTTGAACTCGATCATCTCGCGGATGCGCGCCTCGATGAAGTTCAGCCGCTCCATGTTGACCGGCGCCCCAGCTGCGCCGTCCTTGTCGATATTGATGGCGCAGGGCACGCCGCCCACCAGGTAGTTCGGATGCGGGTTCTTGCCCCCGAAGATGGTGTGGACCTTGACCCATTCCTTCTGCAGGTCGAGCGCTTCCAGGTAGTGCGTGACCGCCATCAGGTTGGCCTCCGGCGGCAGCACGTAGGCCTTGTTGCCCCAGTAGCCGTTCATGAAGGGGCCGAGCTGTCCGCTCTCGACGAACTTCTTGAGCCGGTTTTGGATATCGCGGAAGTAGCCCGGCGAGGACATCGGATGCGAAGGTGAGACCGTCTGCTGCAGCTCCGACGTCTTCTTCGGATCGGCCTTGAGCGCGGACACCACGTCGACCCAGTCGAGCGCATGCAGGTGGTAGAAGTGCACGGCATGGTCGTGCTCTTGCAGCGTCTTGGCCATGATCTCGCGGATCAGGTAGGCGTTCTTCGGAATGGCGATGCCGAGCGCATCCTCCACCGCGCGCACCGAGGCCAACGCATGGCAGCCTGTGCACACGCCGCAGATGCGCTCGACAAAGGCCCACGCGTCGCGCGGGTCGCGGCCCTTGAGGATCACTTCCAGGCCGCGCCACATCGTGCCGGTGGATACGGCATTGCGGATCACGTTGTTGCTGTCGACGTTGACCTCGCAGCGCATGTGGCCCTCGATGCGCGTCACGGGGTCCACCACGATGCGGCGGCCCGTGTCATCCATCTTGAAGCCTTGTGTCTCGTATGCACTCATTTGTTTTTTTCCTTGCCGTGGGAGCGTGGGGGAGTCAGCGCCCGGCGTCGGCCGGTGCCTGGGTGTCGTTCTTCTTCTGCGCGGCGCGCTTGATCGCGGATGCGGCGGCGTGCGCGACGGCGGCCGCTCCGACCACGCCGGCTGCCGTTGCGCCGACCTGGTCCGCGTTGGCCTCGACACCGAACTGGTGGATGTCGGTCAGGCGGTTGTAGAACGAGCCCTTGTCCCAGAAGCCGTCCTCGGAACAGCCGATGCAGCCGTGGCCCGCCTTGATGGGGAAGCTGGTGCCTTCGTTCCACTGCACGGTCGAGCAGGCGTTGTAGGTGGTCGGGCCCTTGCAGCCGACCTTGTAGAGGCAGTAGCCCTTGCGCGCGGATTCGTCATCCCAGGCCTCGACGAACTGCCCGGCGTCGAAGTGCGGGCGGCGGTAGCACTTGTCGTGGATGCGCTGGCTGTAGAACATCTTCGGGCGGCCCTGGCGGTCGAGCTCGGGAATCCGGTCGAAGGTCAGCATGTAGGTGATGACGCCGGTCATGACCTCCGCGATCGGCGGGCAGCCCGGCACCTTGATGATCGGCTTGTCGAAGATCACCTTGTGGATGGGGGTGGCCTGCGTCGGGTTCGGCTTGGCGGCCTGCACGCAGCCCCAGGAGGCGCACGAACCCCACGAGATGATCGCCTTCGCGTCCTTGGCGACGTGCTTGAGCTGGTCGATGAAGGGCTTGCCGCCGATGATGCAGCTCATGCCATCCTGGTTGAGCGGTGGGTTGCCCTCAACCGCCAGGATGTAGTTGCCCTTGTACTTCTTCATGATCTCTTCGAGGATCGCCTCGGCCTGGTGTCCGGCGGCAGCCATCAGCGTGTCGTCGTAGTCGAGCGAGATCATCGACAGCACCACGTCCTTGGCCAGCGGATGCGCCGAGCGGATGAACGACTCCGAGCAGCAGGTGCATTCGAGGCCGTGAAGCCAGAGTACCGGCGTGCGCGGCTTGGTTTCCATCGCGTGGGCGATCTGCGGCACGAAGGCCGGCCCGAGCCCCAGGGAGGTGGCGGTCAGCGAGCAGTACTTGAGCAGGCTGCGGCGCGAGATGCCCTGGCGGCGCATCACTTCGTAGAACGTTTCCATCGTGTGCTGTCTCCTTGCCTTTGCGGCGATGTCGTGGACAGCGGGCCTGCGAGGGGCCGGCGGCCCCAGGGTGATGCCTGCTGCCCCCTCTTCATCGCAACTTGCGGACCAGTGCGAACGCCCCCAAGGGAATACCCTGCGGAGGCGCGGCAACTGCTTGATTTGACTGGGTAAATACGAGCGACACGGCAAGCGCGGCGCAGCGTCCGGGCGGCATGTCGACGCGGCGCTTCCAGTTCGGCCGCCAAAGTGCAAGCACTGCTTCCACCAGCGTCCGCGATCCGGGTGGCGGTCCGGACAGATGCGGTGTGGCCTAGCTGTCCGTCGACTGGTGCAGATGCCGGCGCAGCCGCCGCACGTTGAGCAGCACCAGCAGTGCGATCACCGGCACGGCGACCAGCGTCACCGCGGTTTCGTGCCAGCCCATGGCCTTGGCCAGCGGCTTGAGCAGGTAGTTGCTGAGGCCAACGCCGTAGTAGGTCATGGCGATCACCGACAGGCCCTCGACCGTCTCCTGCAGCCGCAGCTGCAGGCCCTGGCGCCGGTCGAGCGAGCTGAGCAGCGCCTGGTTCTGGCGTTCGCGCTCGACTTCGGAGCGCGTCTGCAGCAACTGCGCGGCGCGGGCAATCCGCTCTGACAACTGCGTCTGGCGGGCCGCCGTGGCGGCGCAGCTGTCCATGGCCGGTCGGAACCGGCGCGCCATGAATTCCGACAGCGGCTGCAGGCCCGGCACCAGCATCTCGCGCAGATCGACGAGCCGCTGGTTCACGATGCCGCTGTAGGCGCGAGTGGCCGCAAAGCGCGCACTGTTCTCGGCCATTGCATGCTCGACCTGCGCGGCCAGCGTGACGAGTTCGTGCAGCAGGACTTCGTCGCCGTCCGTCGCGTCGTGGAAGCGGGCCATCAGCGAAGCCAACTGGGTCTCTTCGGCCGCGAGCTGCCCCATGCGGCGTGAGGCCAGGGGCAGGCTGAGCAGCGCCATCATGCGGTAGGTGTCGAGTTCGATCAGGCGCTGGACGGTGCGGCCCGCGCGCCGCCGGTTCATGGCGTGGTCGAACACCAGGAAGCGCGTCACGCCCGCTTTCGTGCGAAGGTCCGACACCACGGTGGCCGCGCCTTCGGCGACCCGGTTGCCCACCAGCAGATCGCTGCCGAAAAGCGGCGCTACCAGGCGCGCATGGGGTGGATCGCCGGGGCAGGGGAGCACGGCCAGCTGCGTCGCAGAGATCATGCGGCCGGGCAGCGTGGCCAGCCAGTCGTGCGGCAAGGCAGCGAGCCATCCGGTGTCGAAAGCCTGGTCCATCGCGAGTTCGCCGAGATCGGTGAACACGGTGAATGTGTGGAACTCCGTATGGCGCTCCCAGCGCACGCGCAGCGCGCCGCAACGCACCTGGCACTGCGTGGCGGTGCCCGCTCCGGACGCATCCCCGCCCAGCCGCGCCAGATGCGCCATGCAAAGCGCGTCGTCGTCCGGCCCTTCGCGCAGCGTGGCAATGGCCAATGCGGCACCCGGCGTGGAAAGCGGCTCGAAGGGGCGCGCGTGGATTTCGTCGGCCAGCTGCTGGCGTTCTTCCACTTCTGTCGGCAGTTTCATTTCGGGTTCCGGCAAGTGCAACGCTTATTGGATGCGTCCGAGGTCGCGCCCAGTTGCGCGTGGATCGGGATTGGGCCACATGGACCAGGAATTGCGTGAAGGGCGTGAAGGCGGCACCGCGCGCGGGGCTGCCAGCTCAGAAAATCGACGCGCTTGATCATGAATAAGACCAGAATTTCCATGGCCGATGACTCCAGCCTTTCCTTGCGAGCAAGGAGAGTACCCGCGGCCGCCGTCGCGCCATTGTGGCTCGCAAGGCCGACGCGATGACGTTCCACGCGGTCGCCTTCGACCTGGATGGGACGCTGGTCGACAATGCCGGCGGCGTCGCGCTGGCACTCAACACGGCGCTGCACGAAGCCGATCTGCCTTGCTTCGATCTGCAGCGCGTGCGCGGTTGGATCGGCGACGGGCCCGACGCGCTCATCGAGCGTGCCTTGCGGGCAATCGACTTGCAGGACGTCGACACAGCGTGGCTGTCGACGCGCGTTCGCCGCAATTTCGACGCGATGGTGCTGGGCTTGCCATTTGCCGAATGCTCGATCTATGCCGGTGTCGAAAAGCTGCTGGAGCAACTCGGGCGCAAGAACGTGCCGCTGGCAGTGATCACCAACACGCCGACCGTGCTCGCCCGGGCGGTGCTGGAGGGCGCCGGGCTGCTCGGCTGTTTCACCACCGTGCGCGGTGCCGACACGGCGGCGCTTCGCATGCCATCGCCGCTCTTGATCGAACAGGCTGCGAGGGTGCTCGGAACTCGCCCGGAGCACATGCTGATGATCGGGGACTCGGCCAGTGCCCGCCAGGCGGCTTGCGCTGCCGGGTGCCGTGCGGCCTGGGCCGGCTGGGGCTATGGCCTGCTCGGCAGCGGACAGGGCGGCACCGTCTGGCGCCTCGACACGCCCGCGGACCTGCTGGTTCGCATGGCGCTACCGCAGACTCGTCGCCATGGGCGGCCGGCAGCCTGAACGCGTCGATGACGAACGAACCGGTGCGGGAGCGACACGCCGCTGCCGCGCCAGCCAGTGGGGCGGTCACACCGCTGGCATCACGCCGCCAGAAGCGGAAGGACGCTGTCCATTCCGGTCCGCGGCAACGGGACTGGATCGCGCACCGGCTCGTCGCCGGTGTGCGGGTCCGGCTTGCACCGCTTCATGAGAGGCCTGCGCCGAAGCCCCGAAGGGAAATTTGCAGGCATCTTCTCTCTTCAGGAAGCCGTATCCGGCGACTTCGCAGCCACGGGAGTGCCCGTGGCCTCGTTCCAACCGCCCCCCAGCGTCTTGTAGAACGTCACCAGGTTGGTCAGGCGCGACAGCCGGGTGCCGATCAGGTTCTGCTGGGCGGTGTAGAGCGAACGCTGCGAGTCGAGCACGCTCAGGTAGCTGTCCACGCCGCGCTGGAAGCGTGCCTGCGACAGCCGATAGCTGTCCGCCGTCGCATTCACCAGCGACTGCTGCGCATCGAGCTGGCGCCCGAGCGTGCCGCGTTGCGCCAGGGCGTCCGAGACCTCGCGGAATGCGGTCTGGATCGCTTTCTCGTACTGCGCCACCGAGATGTCGCGGCTCACCGTGGCGATCTTGAGGTTGGCGCGGTTGGCGCCGCCGTCGAAGATCGGCAGCGTGACCTGCGGCGCGAAGCTCCAGCTGCCCGAGCCGCCCTTGAACAGGCCCGAGAGCTCGCTGCTCGATGTGCCGGCCGATGCGGTGAGGCTGATGCGCGGATAGAAGGCCGCGCGAGCGGCGCCGATGTAGGCATTGGCCGCCTTGAGATCGCGCTCGGCCTGCAGGATGTCGGGGCGGCGCTGCAGCAGCTCCGAGGGGAGCCCCGGCGGAATGGTGGTCAGCGGGCTTGCAGCGGCTGTCGCCGTGTCGGGCAGGGCCTGCGGCAGAAGTTCGTCGGGCACTTCGGCGCCCACGAGCAGCATCAGCGCATTGCGGTCCTGCGCCACCTGCGCGGTGTAGCGTTCGACGTCCACGCGCGCGGCGTCGACGCTGGTCTGCGCCTGGCGGAGCGTGAGCGCCGAGGCCGCGCCCAACTCGAAGCTGCGCTGGTTGAGGCGATACGAATCGCTTTGGCTCTGGAGCGTGTCGCGCGCGAGCTTCAGCCGGTCCCGGTCGGCGGCCAGCGTGAGATAGCTGGTCGCCACCTCGGCCACCAGGCTGATCTGCGTGCTGCGGCGCGCCTCGGACGTGGAAAGGAACTGCTGCAGCGCCTGCGCGCTCAGGCTTCGCACGCGGCCGAACAGGTCGATCTCGTACGAGCTGAATCCGAGCGATGCGCTGTACTGGCGCGCAGTGATCGCCTCGCCCGTGGACGAAAGGTCGGCCGGCGTGCGGCTGCCGCTACCGCCGGCGCTGGCGTTGACGGTGGGGAAGAGCGCCGCATCCTGCACCCGGTACTGGGCGCGGGCCTTCTCGATGTTCAGCACCGCCACGCGCAGGTCGCGGTTGTTGGCCAGGCTCATCTCGATCACGCGCTGAAGCAAAGGATCAGTGAACACATCGCGCCAGCCGAGCTCCGCGACTGGTGTGGATGCCGGGTCGGCACCTGCGTCGCCGGCGAACTTGCCGGGCACGGGTGCTGCGGGCTGCTGGTAGGCGGGCATCAGGCTGCAGCCGGCCATCAGGGCGGCGAGCGCAAGCGGGGTGAAGCGAAGGAATTTCATGGCGAAGACCTCAGGATGCGGCCGCAGCCGGTTGTGCATGCGAGGCCGGCGTGGCGGAACCACCCTTGAACAGGCCGCGCACCAGCACGAAGAAAAGAGGCACGAAGAAGATCGCGAGGACAGTGCCCGACAGCATGCCGCCGATCACGGCCGTGCCCAGCGCATGCTGCGCGCCGGCCCCGGCGCCGCTTCCCAATACCAGCGGCAGCACGCCGAGGATGAAGGCCAGCGAGGTCATGAGGATGGGGCGCAGTCGAAGCCGCGCTGCTTCCAGCGCCGACTCGACCAGCCCCTTGCCCTGTGCGTGCAGGTCCTTCGCGAACTCGACGATCAGGATGGCGTTCTTCGATGCGAGGCCGATCGTGGTGAGCAGGCCCACCTGAAAGTACACGTCGTTCATCTTCCACGTGAGGATCGCCCCGACCAGCGCGCCCAGCACGCCGAGCGGCACCACCATGATCACGGAGAACGGGATGGCCCAGCTCTCGTAGAGCGCGGCCAGGCAGAGGAACACGATCAGGATCGACAGCGCGTACAAGAGGCTGGTCTGGCCGCTCGAGGCCTTCTCCTGGCGCGACAGGCCGGTCCATTCGTAGCCGATGCCCGCGGGCAGCTTGGCCACCGCCGCCTCGACGATGGCCAGAGCCTCACCGCTCGAAGCGCTGCCCGGCATCGCCATGCCCAGGATCTCGACGGAGGGAACCCCGTTGTAGCGCTCCAGTCGCGGCGAGCCCGAGCCCCAGCCCGCCTTGGCGAATGAAGTGAAGGGCACCATCGCTCCGGCGCTGTTGCGCACGTACCAGCGGTCGATGTCCTCGGGCAGCATGCGGTACTGCGCATCGGCCTGGAGCATCACCTTCTTCACGCGGCCCTTGTCGATGAAGTCGTTGACGTAGCTGCTGCCCCATGCGGCCGAGAAGGTGTCGTTGATGTCGGCCATCGAAAGACCCTGGGCCTGCGCCTTGTGCGGATCGATCTCGAGCCTGAATTCGGGCGTATCCTCCATCCCGTTGGGACGCACCGCCACCAGGCGCTTGTCGCTGCCGAGCGTGGCGAGCAACTGGTTGCGCGCCCGCATCAGGGCTTCGTGCCCGAGGTTGGCACGATCCTGCAGCATCAGGTCGAAGCCGGTCGCGTTGCCGAGCTCCGCCACGGCCGGTGGCGCAAAGGCAAACACCTTGGCGTCGCGGATGGTGTTGAAGAAGGCGCCGGCCTTCGCTGCCACGCCAGTCACGCTCAGTGCTTCGCCCTTGCGTTCATCCCAGGGTTTGAGCTTGATGAAGGCGAAACCGGTGTTCTGTCCGCTGCCTGCGAAACTGAAGCCCGCCACAGTGAAGATGCCCGAGACCGCGTCCTTCTGGTCGACCAGGAAGTGGTGCTCCACCTGGCGGATGACTTCTTCCGTGCGCGCGTTGGTCGCACCGGGCGGCAGCTGCACCAGCCCGAACATCGTGCCCTGGTCCTCGTCCGGCAGGAAGCCCACCGGCAGCTTCATGAAGCCGACAACCACCGCGGCCAGCAGGACGGCGTACAGCACCATGTAGCGCCATCCCTTGCCCATCATGTGCCGCACGATGCCCTGGTAGCGGCCGTTTCCGCGGTCGAAGCTGCGGTTGAACCAGCCGAAGAAGCCGGTGCTCGCCATGGCGTGGCCCTTGGGCACCGGCTTGAGCAGCGTGGCGCACAAGGCCGGCGTGAGCACCAGCGCCACCAGCACCGACAGCGTCATCGCCGAGACGATGGTGATCGAGAACTGGCGGTAGATCACGCCCGTGGAGCCGCCGAAGAAGGCCATCGGCACGAACACCGCCGCCAGCACCAGGGCCACGCCGACCAGCGCGCCGGTGATCTGGCCCATCGACTTTCGCGTCGCCTCTTTCGGCGAAAGGCCTTCCTCCGTCATCACGCGCTCGACGTTCTCGACCACCACGATGGCATCGTCCACCAAGAGGCCGATGGCCAGCACCATGGCGAACATCGTGAGCGTGTTGATGGTGAAGCCGAGGGCCGCGAGCACACCGAAGGTGCCCAGCAAGACCACGGGCACCGCGATGGTCGGGATCAGCGTGGCGCGGAAGTTCTGCAGGAAGAGGTACATCACCAGGAACACCAGCACGATCGCCTCGACCAGCGTCTTGACGACCTCCTCGATGGAGATCCGCACGAAGGGCGTAGTGTCGTAGGGCTTCTGCACCTTCATGCCCTGCGGAAAGAACTTCTCGAGCTCGGCGACGCGGGCGTCGACCGCCTTGACCGTGTCGAGCGCGTTGGCGCCGGCCGCCAGCTTGATGGCCAGCCCCGCGGCCGGCTTGCCGTTGTAGCGGCCGACCGTGTTGTATGACTCGCTGCCGAGCTCGATGCGCGCCACGTCGCGCAGGCGCACCTGCGCGCCGTTGGTCTGCGTGCGCAGCAGGATGTCCTCGAACTCCTGCGCGGTCTTCAGGCGCGTCTGCGAGGTGATGGTCGCGTTGAGCTGCTGGCTGCCGGCCGCCGGCATGCCGCCGAGCTGGCCGGCCGACACCTGCGCGTTCTGCGCCTGGATCGCGCTCTTCACGTCCAGCGGCGTGAGGCTGAAGTTGACCAGCTTGTTCGGGTCGAGCCACACGCGCATGGCGTACTGCGAACCGAAGAGGGTGGTGTCGCCCACGCCCTCGACGCGGCTGATGGCGTCCTGCACGTTGGCGGCCACGTAGTCCGACAGGTCGGAGCCGTTCATGCTGCCGTCTTCCGAGGTGAAGGCGAGCACGTTCAGGAAGTTGGTGGCCGACTTCGTGACGGTGACGCCTTGCTGCTGCACCTCCTGCGGCAGCAGCGGCGTGGCCAGCGAGAGCTTGTTCTGCACCTGCACCTGCGCGGTGTCGGGGTCGGTGCCGTTCTCGAAGGTGAGCGTGATGGTGACCGAGCCCGAGGACTCGCTGGTCGAGGCCATGTAGCTCAGCCGGTCCAGCCCCTTCATCTTCTGCTCGATGACCTGGGTGACGGTGTCTTCCAGCGTCTTGGCGGAAGCGCCGGGGTAGTTGGCGGTGATCGCGACGGCAGGCGGCGCGATGCTCGGGTACTGCGCGATCGGCAGCGTGGCGATGGACATGATGCCGCCCAGCATCACGATGATGGCGAGGACCCACGCGAAGATGGGGCGGTCGATGAAGAAACGTGCCATGGCGGTCTCTCGATCAGTTCGCCGGACCGGCGGACGCCGACGGGGCGGCCTTGGCCGATTCGGTGCCCGGCTTGGAGCTGGGGCTCCACTGCACGGTCTTCACCTCGACCCCTGGCGCCGCACGCTGCTGGCCGTCCACCACCAGCTTGTCGCCGGCCGCGAGGCCGCTCTTCACCAGCCACTGGTCGCCGACGGCGCGCTCGGTCTCGAGTGCGCGCCGCTGCAGCTTGTGCTGGGCGTCCACCACGTAGGCCATCGGCTTGCCGGAGCCGTCGCGCGACACCGCCTGCTGCGGCACCATGAGCGCCTGCTCCTTCACGCCTTCCTGCAGCACCGCGCGCACGTACATGCCGGGCAGCAGGTCCGCAGCGGGATTGGGAAACACCGCGCGCAGCGTGATGGCGCCGGTGTTCTGGTCCACCGTGACATCCGAGAACTCGAGCTTGCCTTCGATCGGATACGCACTGCCGTCTTCCAGCAGCAGCCGCACCCGGGCGGCATTGGCGCCGCTCTTTTGCAGGTCGCCCCGTGCCATCGCCTGCTTGAGCTGGAGCACCGCGGCACTGGGCTGCGTCACGTCGACATAGATCGGATCGAGCTGCTGGATGGTCGCCAGCGCGGTCGACTGGCTGGCCGTCACCAGCGCGCCGGGCGTGACGGTCGACTTGCCGATGCGGCCCGAGATCGGCGCGTCGATGCGCGCATAGGCGAGGTTGATGCGGCTCGTCTCCACGTTGGCCTTGGCCGCGGCAACGTCGGCCTCGCCTTGCTGCAGCGAGGCGGCCGCGTCGTCGTAGTCCTGCTGGCTCACGGCCTTGATGGCGACCAGTTCCTTGTAGCGCTCGGCCTTGAGCCGCGTTGTCTTCAGACTGGCCTCGGCCTTGGCAAGCGCGGCGACGTTGCTGTCGTAGCTTGCCTTGTACGTGGCGGAGTCGATCTGATAGAGCGCTTCCCCGGCCTTCACGTCGCTGCCTTCGCGGAACTTGCGGGACTTCACGATGCCGCCGACCTGCGGGCGCACGTCGGCGATGAGGAAGGGCACGGTGCGCCCCGGCAGTTCGGTCGCGATGGCCACGCGCTGCGGCTGCACCGTGACGATGCCGACTTCGGGCGTGCCCGGCGCCGGCGGCGGACCGCCCGGCGGCTTGCCGCAGGCGACCAGCAAGAAGGTGGACACGATGGCCGCGGCAAAGGTCAGGCCATAGGTGAGAGGGGGGCGCATCGCGATTCTCCTGGGGAAGGGGGCCGGGCGGTGTGCCGGGCCATGGGTTAAATAGACAGTGCTGTACTGAAATGTATTTTGACTTCCGGTGCTTTGTCAATCAATAATGATCACTTGTGTACAGAAATAAAGAGAGAGACGAGATGCGAGTCAAGACCGAAGCCAAGCGCGATGCCATCGTCCAGGTGGCATCGGAAGTCTTCAGGGAACTGGGGTTCGAAGGCGCCTCGATGGTGGAAATTGCAGCACGCGTCGGTGGTTCGAGGGCGACCCTCTACGGGTACTTCAAGTCCAAGGAGGAACTGTTCGTTGCCGTGATCCACGCCTCGGCGAAGATCCACTTCGAGCCGATCTTCACGGCGCTGGCAGAGGAGGGCGATGACGACCTCGCGCGCGTGCTGCAACGTTTCGGCGAGAAGGTCCTGGCCGCGATGTGTTCGCAAGAGGTCATCCAGGCGCACAGGGCCGTGATTGCCGAATCCGGCCGCAGCGACATCGGGCGGCTTTTCTATGAAGGCGGCCCCAAGAAGGGCGTCGCCGAATTGGCGGGTTTTCTGGAGCGGCAAATGCGCAAGGGCCGCCTGCGAAGCACCGAATCCACCACGGCAGCACACCACCTGATGGCGCTGCTGGACTCGGAAACCGTCAGGCCGAGTCTCTTGGGCATTCAGGGGCCGCTGACCCGCAGAGAACTGCGGGAGGCGACGCGCCGCGCGGTGCAGGTGTTCCTGGGCGGCTACGCCTCAGCCATTCAACCTGCGGGATGACGGCGGCCGGGGCGCCTTCATGCACGTGTCCGATCGGCAGGCCCTTCGCTCTCATGAAATTCGGCATCCGGGCAAAGCTCTTCTTGTTCGTTCTGCTGACCTGCGTTGCCGTGGTCGTGGTGCAGGCCATCGCCATGCGGCTCGTGATGGAGCGCGGCTTCCTGGGCTATCTCAACCAGCAGAGCCGCACGCGGCTGGAAGAGATCGTTCCACGCCTGGAGCAGGCCTATGCCGTCCGTGGCAGCTGGTACTTCCTGCGCTCCGACTTCCGGGAGTGGATGAACCTGGTGTTGCCTTTTCTCCAGGAAGCGAAGGGTGATCCTGCGCTCCAGGAGGCGGCTTCCAATCAGACCAGTGCACTGGCGCGTGTGGGCCTGCTGGATGCGCAGATGCGCCGCGTGACCGGCAATCCGGACATCGACGCCCACTCGATCCGCGTCCCCGTCATCGTCGAGGGGCGGACAGTGGGCTGGATCGCGACGGTGCCGTTCGAGGCAGTGCTTCCGAAGACGACAAGCGCTTTCTCGAACACCAGTTCACCGCCTTGACGATGGTCGGACTCGGATCGCTTCTCGTGGCGGCTTTGCTCACTCTCATCCTCGCGCGCACGCTGCTGCGGCGGGTCCGAGACATGGCCGGGGCCACGCATCGCTTGGCCGCCGGAGACTTCGCATCGCGCATTGCGGATGGCGCCCACGACGAACTCGGCGCGCTGGCGCGTGACTTCAACCACATAGCCCAGACGCTGGAGCACGCCGATCGCGCGCGACGGGCCTCGTCCACCACAAGGACGACGGCGCGTACTATGCGTTGGGCTTCGAAGTGCGTCGGCTCTCCGAGGGCTAAGTTGGCGCGGACTAGATCGACCGCGTGGCGGCCCCCGCCATGCGTGCGCATTTGCGGGCGCTCTCATGGCCCAGCGACTCGGCCACGCCCGACGCTGGCTTCATGATCGTGAGAGAGTCCACCCATCGCGTCAGCATGCTGTCGCAGCACAGAGCCACCAATGCCCCGTGGCCCGCAGGCGTTCTCCAAGTACCTGAATGAAGAAATCGTGCGCTGGAAATCGGTCGTCAAAGAGACTGGGGTCACCATCAATAGCTGAGACGCGCTTAAATTGGCATTGCCGAGCGATGTGGAGGCGTTTGCTGTTGAATTCCGCCGGTCTTCGGCCCTAAACTGGAGTAATGGGATGGACACCCCCTTTTTGTACGAGGGGGATGACGTTGAGCAACGCTGTAGGGCTCTCAACACGTCCAGGAGAACGGTCATGACAACAGTTCGTGTGGGTCTTGATCTGGCGAAGAATGTCTTCCAGGTGCATGGGGTCGATGAGCACGGTGCGGTGACGTTTCGAAAGCAGATCAAGCGCGTACAGCTCAGCGCCTTCTTTGCTCAATTGCCTCCCGCGCTGGTCGGAATGGAAGCCTGCGGAGGCTCTCACCACTGGGCACGCGTACTCGCCGCCTTCGGGCATGAAGTGCGCATCATGGCGGCCGAGTTCGTTCGTCCCTACGTCAAGAGCAACAAGAACGACGAGCTTGACGCGGAGGCGATTTGCGAAGCGGTCGGGCGGCCCAACATGCGCTTCGTCTCGGTCAAGACCGTCGATCAGCAATCCGTGTTGTCGCTGCACCGGGCCCGTGAAGCAATGGTGTCGGCGCGCACCGCCGAGATCAATCGCGTGCGCGGCCTGCTCGCGGAGTTTGGGATCGTGGTGGCACAAGGGCTGCGCAGCTTCATGCGCGACGTGCCCGCCGAAGTCGATGCCTAGGCTGAGCGATTGCCCACCAGTTTTATCGCGCTGATTGACGCGCTCATGGCGCATGTGCACCACCTCGACAAGCTCGCCCAGCAGATCGAATGTGAGATCAGACGATGGCATCTGGCCCACGAGGACAGCAAACGCTTGGAGCAGGTTCCTGGCATCGGACCGATCACCGCCACGGCGCTGATTGCAACCATCGGAGACAGTAGCAACTTCAGCAACGGACGCCAGCTGGCAGCTTGGTTAGGGTTCGTGCCGCGACAGCATTCATCGGGAGGCAAGCCAAGGATGCTGGGCATCAGCAAGCGCGGGGCCTGTTACGTTCGCAAGCTGCTGGTGCATGGTGCGCGGGCCGTCATACGGGTGCAGCAGAACAAAGCTTCGCCCGAGGCGTGGCTGGCACGGCTGCTTGCGCGCCGCCACGCGAACGTCGCGGCGGTAGCTCTTGCCAATAAGAACGCGCGCACGGTCTGGGCCATGCTCAGGCGCGGCGAGGACTACCGGCGACCTGCCGTTGCTTGAATCAGGCCTGCGTTGTGCAGGCGCCAGGGTCACCTTTTTAGAGGGCGAATCGGACGTGATGGCGTGACGGTAAGACCGCGATTGGCAGAGCCTGCTGGGGTTCAGGGGCGCAAGGAGCCCGCTGGAGTGATCAAGGCGCCAATCGGCGAATCCCATCGGGGCCTTCGGTCCAGGAGACCGAGCAACAGGCCGGATATATGGATGCACTCGAACTCGTCACATCAACACAGATGATCCGCTTGCTCGCGCGGGGGTGTCCATATATGAACCCCATCGACTGGACTCGGCCAAGATGAACGGGTACGCTGGATGAGCCTTCATTACTTTGTGGATCAAGCACTTAGCGTGATCGAGTCATTCACTTCTGAATACCTGTTTCACTAAGCTCTGAATTCCTTGGACTCTGCATCGCAGAGTTCTTAATTCTTTGAAGGTAGCCGTCGGCCATCTGACTCCGTCTGAGAATTCACCCTTCCTCACCTTCAGGGCACTGCATCCAGTGGCTCAAGCAGCGTATGGCGTTGGCGCAACGCGACTGCGACGACGTCGGTTCGTCCACCAGGCTTGCTGCTGCGAGGTTCGGTCGCGATGGCGGTCGGAGCTGGCATGAGATGACACGATTGGCAGTTGCCTTGGTCATCGATCTCGTTGCCGCAGACGACGTGGATGAAGCGCAACTGATTAGGGCCGGCGACGCGCGCCCCCCAACACAGCAGCGCGTGCAGGGCAGGCCAGAGGTCGCGGCCCAGCGAGGTCAGTTCGTACAGATGCCGCGCGGTGTGTTCGGGATCCGGGCTGCGTGTGAGGACGCCGTTGTCGACCAGGGTTGCTAGGCGCTCGACGAGCATCGCTCGGGGAATGTCGAGGTGGTCACGAAAGTGGTTAAACCGCCGGACGCCATAAAACGCATCTCGGATGATCAGCAGCGTCCAGCGTTCGCCGATGAGTTCCAGCGCGCGCGCAAGGGCGCAGTCTTGCGCTTCGTATGTGATCGCCATTCACGCAGTCTACATTGAAGTTCAGAATTCAGACTCGAATTGTGTTATCTTCCATGGGGTTCAAAAAACGAACCTTAAAAGTGGACTTGATCATGACTATCAACACCCTGTGCAGACTTCGGGAGCCGTCGCTGGATGGACCGGCTGTACTTCGAACCCTGCCTTGCGAGGGATGTGCGGGCCGGAGTGGCCTCCGATGAATAAGCAAGAGGACGCCGCCGATCTGCGGGGCATGATGGTGCTGTTCATGGCCATTGCTGCCGCGCTTGGAACCTCGACGATCTACGTATTGCAGCCGTCGATCGCAGACGTTGCCGCATCGACCCACACAAGCGTTGCTGCGATAGGTGTCGCGTTGGGCTGCGGACCAATCGGCTACATGGTGGGCTTGCTGGCGCTGGTCCCTTTAGTTGACCGTCTCCCACCCAGGAATGTTCTTGGAGCCCAATTCGCGCTACTTGGTCTCGCCCTTGGCCTCACTGCCACCGTCAAGAGCGTGGTTGCAATGGGCCTGCTGATCGGAATTACCGGCGCATGCTCCGTTGTGGGAGCAGGAATGAGTTCAATCGCGGGCAGATTGACTCTCCCGCATCGCCGCGCCACCAATCTTGGCGTCGTCACCGCAGGAATATCAGCCGGAATCCTGGCCGGTCGAATCGCCGGTGGCTGGCTCAGTGACCTGATGGGTTGGCGAGGGATGCTCCTCGTCTTCGCCGCCACGTGTGGGGCCTTCGCGGTCTGCTGCCGCGTTCTACTTCCGGCCACCCGCGGACACGTGACTGGCGGATATCTTGCCGGGATCCTTTCCCTTCCGAGGTTGTTCGCAAACCATGGCGCTCTCCGTATAGCAGCGTTCCGCGGCGCCTTATGGTTTTTCGGCTTCTGCGCAGTCTGGGCTGGCCTCGCAGTTGCACTGTCGCAGCCACCGTTTTCCTACTCGGCAGAGCGGATTGGCCTGTATGCAATGGCTGGCCTGTCAGGCATCGCCGCGACGCGAGTTGCCGGGGTGTGGACAGATCGGGTGGGCGCTCGGAAAGTCATCTTGGTCGGGTTGGTCCTTGCTGGCTGCGCGGCGCTGGTCGGTGGGGTCGTCCTTCACGACACGGTCGCCACCTTGGTATGCCTTGCGCTCTTCGACGCTGGGCTCTTTGCGGCCCAGGTTGCTAATCAGAGCACGGTTCTCGCACTCCACCCAGCAGCGCCTGCTCGGTTCAACAGCGCCTACATGATGGTCTATTTCGTGGGCGGGACCCTTGGGACGATGTTCGGCGCCGCGGCGGTCGAGTGGTTTGGCTGGGCGACGAGCAGCGTGTTCATCGCCGCGCTCATCGCCGTAGCCGCAGTGATCACCTTGATCGTCCGCGAGACCTTCGATGAGAGATAGTCGGGCCAGATCCAGGCGATCTTCGGCACCATGCCTTCGTTCAGCGGCTTGATTTCGCGTGGGGCGATACGAGCCATCGGCATCACCGCACCCAGCAAGGCCAGCCCGCTGAAGGCCCTGCCTCTGATTTCCCAGACCGTCCCGGGCTTCACCTACAGCACGTGGAATGCCATCTTTGCCCCCGCGCGCACGCCTGCAGCCCTTATCGCCAAGCTGTACGAAGCCATGCAGATTGCCGCACGCAATCCCACGCTGGCCCATCGCTTCGACGAGCAGGGCGTGGACATCGCACTGGCGTCGCCTGAAGAACTGCGCAACCTCGTGCGCAAGGAATCGGTCATCTGGGGCAAGGTGATCAAGGACGCCCGCATCGAACTGAACTGAAGGGGCAGTGATGCCCATGGTGCCGCGCCACCGCGGCTCCTTGTGCACCAATTCCCTGCCGAGCCACGCTGTCGTCGAGCGAGCCGCAAGCTGGTGATCATCGTCGACGACAGCCTGAAGCCAACCCAACAGATGGAAAGTTTCCATGAGCCAACTCCCCGAAGTCGTTCGAGAAATCGAGCGCGTGAGCGCCGAACTCGTCGCCAAAGCCGCGACCTTCCAAGCCGCCATCCTGGCCGACGTGGCGGGGCGCCGCGGCACCATGCATAGCCGTGTGGCCCCGGTCCATCAGGATATGAAGGTCGCCGGCCCGGCCTTTACCGTCGAGGTACGTCCCGGCGACAACCTCATGATCCACGCGGCCATTGCACTGGCCAAACCGGGCGACGTGCTCTTCATCGACGGCAAGGGTGACCAGACTTCAGCGCTGATGGGAACGCTCATGCTCAGCGCCTGCATGAAGCTCGGTCTGGCCGGGGTGATCGTGGACGGCGCGATTCGCGACAAGCTGGAGGTGCTGGAACTGGGCTTCCCGGTGTTCAGTGCAGGCTTCAACCCTGCCGGCCCGACGAAGTTCGTGCCGGGCCGGATCAACCATCCCATTTCCGCCGGTGGCGCCATGGTGAACCCCGGCGACCTGGTGGTGGGCGATGCCGACGGTGTGGTCGCGATCGAGCGCGCCAAGGCGCCTGGGATGCTCGTCCTGGCCGACAAGAAGGTGGCCGATGAAGCCGCGCGCATCGATGCCATCGCGCGTGGCGACACGGCCTCCAAATGGTTGCCTGCGGCGCTGCGTGCAGCCGGCATCCTCAAGGAAGGAGAGCAGCTCTGAGCAGCTCCAACCGGACGGCGCCCGCCGCGTGGCGCGGGCTGATCGCCCCCTGGCATGCGGCTGCTCCGTCGCGTCATTGCGCACCCCGAGGTAGCCAAACCGGCCGAGCCTGATTGCACCGGCGCGACAAACCCGCGCGGCGCGCCCTTGCGCGCCCGCCGCCTTCAACGCCCATTCACTTACCCGATGATTTCGCGGCGGGCTGCAGCGTTTCGCTTGCAATGCGCCGCTGGGCTAGCCGAATCAACTGCTACTGGAACCGAGGCCGGAATATCGCTTGGTCACGAAGGCGCATCGCTTGTCAGACCTCATCGAACCGCGCAACCGCCTCTCCCCTGTGTTGGGCTAGCTTGCAGTGCTAGACAGATCGAATTCCCGCTTTTCTGTATGCCAATGTGTCGCATGGCGATCCCGACACATGGGCGTCCAAAACTCCTGCGGCTCGACACATCGGAGATACAACCGATCGATTCAATCCGCTCATCGGAAAAGACCCGGGTGAGACCGGTTCAGCCGATGTACCGCTCAATCCGTTGTTGAAGGAATCCACGATGAACACCCGAAAGCTTCTGGCCGCCATCGCCGCCATGTCGCTCGCCTCGCTTCTCTCTGCCGGCGCCAGTGCCGAGGAATATCAGGGCGTGCTGCAGTTCAGTTCGACCGCCAGCCGTGCCGATGTGCGTGCGCAGGCCGCAGATGCCGCCCGCAGCGCCGACGCATATGCCGAAGGCGCGTCGGCCGGAGTGCCCGTTGCAGTCGCAGGCCTTGCCGATCGCGCGTCTATCCGCGCCGAGGCCGTCGCGACCGCCCACGCCGGCAATCTCTATGGCGATGGTGCCTCCGCCAGGTTCCCATCCCGCTCCGCCACTGCGTTCGCCCGCATCACGGTGCGCAGTGGCGCCTGATGCAGCGAGTTCTTCCCAAGTATCAAAGGTAACGGAGCATCCAATGAAAACGACTCGACTCATGGCGGCAGCGTTGCTGGTCGCCACTTTGGGTGGCATGGGGCCGCTGGCCTATGCGCAGCAGCCCTCCGGACTGGGACGCACCGACGTTCTGCAGCACGATCTCGGCATCGCAGGGCGCGAGGTCGTGCAGGTCCGCGTCGACTTCGCGCCGGGGGTGCTGGCACCCAGGCACTCGCATCCGGGCGTGGAAGTCGCCTATGTCCTCGAAGGCACGATCGAATACCAGATCGACGGCAAGCCGCCAGTAACGCTCAGGAAGGGCGATGCCCTGTTCATTCCGGACGGCGCGATTCATTCGGCCAGGAACGTGGGCGACAGCAAGGCGTCGGAACTCGCCACCTACATCGTTGAAAAAGGCAAGCCGGGCTTCATGCCAGCCAAATAGGCGAACACGAGCCGGACCCGGCCGCGCACCCGGCAATCGACAAGCCGGCGCCTGGCTGAACCTCGCCGCTAAAGCAATTCCCACCGACTCCCGTTGGCCACAGGCGCGAGGTCTGGAAGCGGGTTCCAGCGTTTTTCACGACTGTTGATGGATATCGACGTTTTTGGTCTCGGGCAGGAAGATCACGCCCACTACGAGTGCCACCGAGGCAATCACGATCGGATACCAAAGCCCTGCGAACATGTCGCCAGTCTCGAGAACAATAGCCAGTGTGCTCGCAGGCAGCAGGCCGCCAAACCACCCATTGCCGATGTGGTACGGCAAACTCATCGATGAATAGCGAATTCTGGTTGGGAATAGCTCGACCAAGGCCGCGGCGAGCGGGCCGTAAACCATCGCGCCATAGATCACCATCAGCGTAAGGATGGCGACCACCAGCGTCTTATTCATTTTCGCGGGGTCGGCCTTTGGCGGATATCCCGCTCGGATCAGCGCCTCTGCTACTGCTTTCTTGAACGTAGCCTCTAGGGACTTGGCGTCTTCGGGCGTCAGGCCGTTGGGGGAATAGGCGTCAATCGTCTGGCCCCCGATCACAATCTTCGCAGTACCGGCACCAGACACGGTCTCGTAGCTGACGGAGCTTGCTGCCAGCACCTGCTTGGCAATGTCGCACGACCTCGTGAACTTGGAGGTACCCGTCATATTGAACTGGATCGAGCAATCAGATGGATCCGCCGTGACGATTACCCGCGCCGTTGCCTGGGCCGCGGCGAGATCCGGATTTGCCGCTTGCGTCAAGGCCTTGAACAGGGGAAACGTGGTCGTCGCAGCGAGGAGGAAGCCCGCCATGATGATTGGTTTGCGGCCGATTTTGTCTGAAAGGGCACCGAAAATCACGAAGAAAGGCGTGGCGATCACCAACGCCGTGGTCACCAAGATATTGGCAGTGACGCCGTCAACCTTGAGTGGGCCCGTCATGAAGAAAAGTGCGTAGAACTGCCCCGTGTACCAGATCACTGACTGGCCCATCACCAGGCCGAACAGCGCGATAAACACAAACTTAAGGTTGCTCCATTTTCCGAAGGCTTCAGACAGAGGCGCTTTCGAGAGACGCCCTTCCGCCTTCATCTTCTGGAAAACTGGCGACTCCTTCAAACTGAGTCGGATCCAAACGGAAACGCCGAGCAGCACGATGGAAAAAAGGAACGGGATCCGCCAACCCCATTCGGCAAACGCAGCTTCGCCGAGCGTGGTCCGGGTGCCGAGCACAATCAGTAGCGTGAGGAACAGACCGATAGTGCCCGTCGCCTGGATCCATGACGTGAACAGGCCCCGCTTTCCGGGCGGCGCGTGCTCGGCCACGTAGGTGGCCGCGCCGCCGTACTCGCCACCGAGCGCCAGGCCCTGGAGGATTCTTAACGCGATCAGCAGCACCGGCGCCGCCACACCAATTGACCCATAGCCAGGGAGCAGACCCACCATGAAGGTTGAGATGCCCATGATCAGAATGGTCACGAGGAACGTGTATTTGCGCCCGATCATGTCGCCGAGCCGCCCAAAGACCAAGGCGCCAAAGGGCCGCACGATGAAGCCTGCCGCGAATGCCAGCAACGTGAAGATTAACTGTGTCTGAGGAGGCAGTGGCGAAAAGAAGTGCCTGCCTATCACGCCGGCGAGAGTGCCGTATAGAAAGAAGTCATACCATTCGAAGACCGTCCCCAGGCTCGAGGCAAAGATCACTTTTTTTTCGCCCTTGGTCATTGAGGCGCTTGCCGGCTTGGTGCCGGATATCGAATTACTTACTAACATATCCATTTCATCTCTCGTGTTGTGCATGCTTCTTGGCGCGTGCGTGATATCCCTAGTTGTCTTTACGGTCTCGCGTCTGCAACTGACGTTTTGTACGTACCAATAGGTACAGTTTTGGGCTAAACAATTAGCCCAATCTGTGCCGCGCCTGAGCAAACGCTGCAACGGCGAAGTCCAGATCTGAGCGACTGTGGGCTGCGGACATTTGGGTCCGGATACGTGCCCTCCCCTTCGGCACCACCGGGTAGGAGAACGCGCGCACGTACACGCCAGATGCAAGCATTAAATCCGCCATCCGCGCAGCCTTTGTTGCATCGCCAACCAAGACGGGAATGATGGAATGCTCTCCCGGGGACAGTTCGAACTTGAGGCGCTGCATTTCTGACCTGAAGTAGGCCGTATTTTCGCGCAGTTGGGCAAGTAGCCCTGGCGATTCCGTGATGAGTTCGAGCGCCGCCAGCGTCGCGCCTGCGATGCAGGGCGCCAGCGAATTGGAGAAGAGGTAGGGGCGCGATCGCTGACGCAAGACATCAATGATCTCCCGCCGCGCGGACGTGTACCCACCTGAGGCACCTCCTAGCGCCTTGCCGAAGGTGCCGGTGAGAATATCGACACGATTCCGCACGTTGAACAAGTCTGGCGTGCCAGCCCCATTAGGCCCAGTAAAGCCCACGGCATGCGAATCATCGACCATGACCAGGGCACTGTGCTTCTCCGCGAGTTCGCAGATCTGAGGAAGTGGCGCCAAGTAACCCTCCATCGAGAAAACGCCATCGGTCGCCACGATTCGTCGGCGGGCATCTTTAGAAGACAGTAGCTGCGCTTCGAGGTCGGCCATATCGCGGTTCTTGTAGCGCAGCCTTCGGGCCTTGGACAACCTCACACCGTCTATGATGGAAGCGTGGTTCAGCTCATCCGAAATGATTGCGTCCCGCTCGTCAGTGAGCGCCTCGAACAAGCCGGCGTTGGCATCGAAGCAGGAGCCGTAAAGGATGGTGTCCTCGGTAGCGAGAAACTTGGAAACCGCACGCTCTAGCTCAAGATGCAGTGAGTTGGTGCCGCAGATGAACCGCACCGAAGCCATGCCCAGACCCCATTGATCCATAGCTAACTTGCCGGCGGCAATCAATGCGGGGTGGCTGGCAAGTCCAAGATAGTTGTTCGCACAAAAGTTGATGACCGAGGCGGTGCCCGTTGCAATATGGGCAGCTTGACGCGTCGTGAGGGGAACCTCACGCTTATACGTGCCATCCGCATGAAGCTCCGAGATTTCCGCGCGCAATTCTTTACGAAGTCTTTCTTCCACGACTGCCCCCGATCAAGTGCTGATCGCGGAAGCGGCCATGCCCGTGTCCACGACATACTGTGCAATGCCATTTCCCATTGACCAGTCAACCGACTGGTTTTCGGTGACGGAAATGAACACGTTACGGGGATCCATGCCCGCGTACTCTTTGGCCAAGTCCGCGATACGTCGGTAAAGTGCCTGCTTTTGGGCGGTAGTGCGGCCTTCGCGCATCATGATTGCCACAAAGACGATCCCATCGTCGCGCTCGATGCCCAGATAGTTGTCGTAGGTGAGCTTGCTGGCGATGCCGTCATGGCTTACCAGCACCTGGAAACGGTCAGTAGCCGGAACACCCAAGCTCTCAACAATCGCCTCTTGCACGGCGCGACCGAGTGCGTCCAGCGTCGCGCTGTCAGCCCGCAAGGCGTCAATTCTCACAAATGGCATATCAGCGCCTCCCCTTCAAAGACAACAACGCGATAGCGCCGTCGATGACTTGGCCAAATACGTGTGGAGAGCCCGCCGCCCGGGCGAGCACATACGCGCCCTGCAGGGCTGCGATAAGTGCAGTAGCCGTCAACTTCGCATCCAAGGACGGATCCAATTCGCCGTTGACTCGAGCTTCCGCCAAAAGACCCCCAACGCGTCCGGTCATCCAGGCGAACACTTCTTCCACCGGACGCCGAAGCTCCGGGTCGGCCATCACATCGGGATCTTGCGTGAGGCGCCCCACAGGACAGCCTTTCAACACCTCACGTTCTCGCGTCAAATAAGCGGCAATCCGCTCAATCACTGTTCCCGTTCCGGAGAACTCGCGCTCGGCACGCGCGCGCATGTCTTCGACCTCCGCATTGATGGCCGCGAGCGCCAGATCCGGCTTGCCGCGGAAGTGGTGATACATGCTGCCCTGCCCAGCGCCAGATAGTTGCTGGATAGCCTTTGGGCTGGTGCCCACATACCCGCGCTCCCAGAGTAGCGCGCGAGTGCTTTGGATGAGTTTATCTTTGGTGTCCATGCGCCACTGTACCGCATAGTATGTACAACTGGCAAATAATTTGTGAACGGCGCCTTAATCGGCGTTGTCGCTGAATCGGGAGAGTTTTGCAGCACGTCTGCAAAACGCCGAAGGAGCAACCGCGCCGGAATCTCTCAGGCCCAAGGAGGTCCAGCGGAAACACTCTGAAGAGAACCGAGCGGGAACCGTCAGCTCAGTGCGCCGAAGGAGCAAGCGGCTTGCCAGTGGCGCCCGTGAATCTCTCAGGTCCAAAACAGAGGGGGTGTTCATCACACGTTCGTGTGGTGTTCAACCGTTCAACCTTCGACGGTTTGGAGCTACCCATGAAAAACACTGCGGTCATCGGCGGTGGAATCACCGGTGTCACTACGGCCTACGCGTTGGCGCGCCCCTTGGAGAATTGCAGCCGCAAGTCACCAATCTCCGCGGTCATGTCTCGCTCAAGGACCTCGTATAGAGACTTTCGCGTCGGGCCGTCGCCAGCTCGCCTCAGTGCTTCAGCCACTAGCCGTAGCCGGCAAGCTCATCCTGGATGCTCTCGATAACGACCTGAAGATCGCTCAAGGCTACGGCGGGCTCGTTGGCTTGGTAATAGAACGTGCTGCGCGTCAGTTCGATCACTTGGCACCCCCGTCGGATGGAGCAAGCTTCGGGCCGGTGATCATGGAGGAATTCTCGCTGTCGCTCACGAGGCGCAGGCGCGGCTTTTTTTGACCAGCTCGAGCTCCATCGTGAGCTGCGCGACCTTGCGCTCCAAAGCCGCAATCTTCGCCTCGTAGTCGGCCACCACAGATGCTTCGGCCTCCTCGTTGCTGAGCTCGCCGCGGTCGAACTGCGTCAGCCACATCTGGATGAGGTTGGCTGAGAGGGTGTACTTCTGCTGGGCGTCGCGCCGACCCAGGGTGCCTGAGCGAATGTCATGGCACAGCTGCAGCTTGAACTGCGCAGAGTGCCAGCGATACGGACCTCTTGAAGACATGGACCTTCTCCTTCTATGAAGGCCCAGCCAGCGTATCAGTTCATCTTTCTCCAGTGGTCCAGTCGATGGGGTTCAGTCCAAGCTAGGGTCAGAGATCGGCGAAATTCAACACTTCGAGCAAAGAAGGAGAAAAGCCTGCTATTTCATCAACAGCAGGCGTTCAAAAGGTGACCAGGAGCCGCGCTTCCAGCAATTCGGACGCCGAAATTTGCGAGCTACGAATCTGAGGCCAACTCTGGAAAATTACGACGCTTGGTACTTGTAGACCTTGCCGCCGCCTCGATCTTCGCCTTGACTTGGGTTGTCACGCGCGGAATGCCCTTGCTTGAGACATTGAAAACGCGGCCGGGCGCTGCCTTCGCTGCCTTTGCGGGCTTCCTGATGGCCGTGGGGCTAGTCATGGGGACCTCCGACAGAGAATTTCTCACCGGTATAGGTTAGCAGTTTGCGCCAGGACCTGCTGCCAGGCCTCAAATCGAAGGTCATCAGGCGCTGTGATCCTTCCGCCGCCCACCATGCCGGATCGACGTCCAGAATATCCTGGACAGTTCGACAGCCCTGCAGGTGCGGCGCACTACGCTGCTCATCGGGTAAGAGTGCGGCGTCAAAACCAAGCTTCGGCCATACCTTGAACCCCACGTGGCGTTCCTGGAACCCTTTTCCGCCCGCGGCGATCAGCGAGATTTCGTCCAACCCGGCCAAATGAGCGGTGATGGCACCCAAGGTGAAGGCAATGGCGCCCAAACCGTGGGGCGTCTGGTGCTTGTCCAGGAAAAAATGGTCGATGTGTATCCCCTCGATGAAGAGACCTGCGGTGCCAGTCTCTTCACTGAAGATCCCCAATCTGTTCTTGTGGCCCGCCTGAATGACCTTGGCATTGATCACCGTGAAGTACATGCCTGGCGGCGCATCGTCGCGCCCCGGCCGTCTCTCGGCTTGTCCGTGCACGCGGCTACCGTCGAAAACGGAGAACAGGTGGACGAACTCCAGGGTCGACAACGTACCGAAAGCGAAGTCAAAACTGTTTGTGGGCCCCAACTCAACGCCATCAAACCTGACGCGCGTGCCGGTCAGGTAGCTCCGTGTGATTTCATGGGCAAGCAGGACTTGATGCAAGTCGGCCAGATGTGATCGATAGAAGGGCGTCGGTTGAAGTGGCACGATCCGAAGTCAAACTAGATTGAAGCGCTCGGGCGGAGGGCTTCATGTTCATGATGTGGCTTTGTAATTTGCGAAAGGTGGGCTGAATTGGGTTGTGAGGCGCGGCGCTCCGAACCACTCGATGCGCCCAAAGCAATGTCTGCGGGCGTGGGGCCAGTGTGTAGATCAAGCGACGGTGGAATGTGCTTTGGTCTGACGTCGCGCAGGTGTTCTGGCCTCAGATGGGTGTAACGCTTGAGCATCTTCCAGTCTTTGTGCCCAGTCACAAGCGCAGCCTGTTCGATGGTGAACCCGGCCTCGAAGAGACGACTGGCAGCTTCGTGCCGAAGATCATGGAACTTGAGATCCTTGATGTTCAGTTCCTTGCAGGCCCGACGGAAAGCGGTCCCGACAGAGCGGCCGTTATACGGAAAGACCAGGCTGCTGTTCCCGGAGAACGGTTTCTGCTCCTCGAGAATGGCCCAGGCATCGAATCCGGTGACATCGAGCAGCGGCACCTTCTGATCATTGCCATTCTTGTCCCGCGGATCTTTCCGGTCGCGCACGATCACGGTACGAACCTTGGCGTCGATGTCCTCCCAACGGATGCGGCAGATCTCGTCCTGGCGCATCGCGGTGGCAACCGCGAACCGCATGATTCGTCCTAGCGGGATGATCTGCCGCGAATTGCCGGCGAAGTAGTCGGCAAGCGCTTGCAGTTCGTCGAGGGTCGGGCGGCGGTCCCGTTCCCGCCCTTTGCCGACAAGACCCAGGCGCTTGAGCGCGATGCGGGCCAGGTCGATGGGCTCTACCTGGACGCGGACCCCGTGAACGGCCGCCGCGTGAGAAACTACCAGCTTGATGTAGCCAATGTCCATGCTGATGGTGACAGGACCGGCGCCTTCCTTGGCGCGGTCCTTGCCGAACTGGATGAGCCGCTCGCGCGTGAGGTCCTTCAGCTTCAGCTTGCCCAGCTTCGTCTTGAGCGCATCGAGGGTGAAGGCCTTGGAGCGCCGGGGCGCTCGCAGCACCTCCCTCATGTCGGTGACGTGGAGATTGATCAGGTCGCCGAAGGTGGTCGGGTCCTTAACCTTTGAACGGCTGGCGGGCTCGCCCAGATCGATGCGGCGCTCGGTCGCGAGAGCCCATTCCTGGGCGTCCTTGTGCCGTCGAAAGGTTTCGCTCGCATAGACACCCTTGCGGCGGACTTGCGCGCGCCAGTTGCCGGACGGAAGCTGCTTGAAGGTGGGCATTTCGTGTGCGCTATGTGTGCACTGACAGGGCGAAATGGGGCGTATTCGGGCGTTTTGGAGTGCACACGAGCGTGCACACGAGGGGTTCTAAGTGTATGAATTATATCGATAAGTCGTTGATTTTAAAAGAAAAAATCATCTCCGTCGCACCCATGATGGATTGGACGGATCGCCATTGCCGTTACTTCCATCGCCTGATGTCGCGCCACGCGCTGCTCTACACCGAGATGGTGACCACCGGCGCGCTGGTGCATGGCGACGTTCCCCGGCACCTGCGCTTCAACGAGGAAGAGCACCCCGTGGCCCTGCAGCTGGGCGGCAGCGAGCCGGCCGACCTCGCGCATTGCGCCAGGCTTGGCGAGGAGTGGGGCTACGACGAGATCAACCTCAACTGCGGCTGCCCCAGCGAGCGCGTGCAGCGCGGCGCCTTCGGCGCCTGCCTGATGAACGAGCCGCAGCTGGTGGCCGACTGCGTGAAAGCGATGGTCGATGTGGTGAGCGTGCCCGTCACGGTCAAGCACCGCATCGGCATCGACAAGATCGAGAGCTACGAGTTCGTGCGCGACTTTGTCGGTGCGGTGAGCGAGGCCGGCTGCAGGACGTTCATCGTGCATGCACGCAACGCGTGGCTGCAGGGCCTGAGTCCCAAGCAGAACCGCGAGATTCCGCCGCTGCGCTACGAGCTCGTGCACCGCCTGAAGCACGAATTTCCGGAGCTGGACTTCTCGATCAATGGCGGCATCTCGGCCAACGCGCAGGTGCATGAGCACCTGCGGCTGCTCGACGGCGTGATGGTAGGCCGCGAGGCCTACCACAACCCCTGGTGGCTGGCCGAATGGGACGCGGAGTTCTACGGCGCTGCGCCGCAGCCGCTCACGCGCGAGGACGTGGAATCGCTGATGTGCGACTACATGGTGCGCGAAGCGGCCGAACACGGCACGCAGTGGTCGTCGATTGCGCGGCACATGCTGGGCCTGCGCAACGGCCTGCCCGGCGCGCGCCGCTGGCGCCAGGTCTGGAGCGACCATCGGCTCAAGACGCGTCCGCCGCACGAGGTGATGGCGCTGGCGCACGAGCCCGCCGCGCAGGAGGCCTGAAGCGCGGCCGCGTCAAGCGGCCATCAGCGTGGCTCCGGGCACGTCCTCGATGGTGGTGCGGCGCAGCTCGCGGCGCTCGCCGATGTCGTAGCGACGGCCGCGGTGCAGGGTGCTGCGGTTGTCCCACATCACGAGGTCGCCCACCTGCCATTCGTGCGTGTAGACGAACTCGCGGCGGGTTGCATGCTCGAGCAGGTCCGAAAGGAACATGCGCCCCTCGGCCACCGGCCAGCCGATGATCTCGCGTGCATGCACGCCCACGAACAGCAGCTTGCGCCCCGAGCCCGGATGTGTCTGCGCGAGTGGCCACACGGCGGGTGGAATGGCTTTCTTCTGGTCGTCGGTGTAGGCCTCGTCGCCCAGCAGGATGCGGGTATGCAGCGCATAGTGCTCGGCGCACAGGCCTTCGATCTCCGACCGGGTGCGCTCGGGCAGCGCGTCGTAGGCGGCGCGAAGATCCGCGAACTCGGTGTTGCCGCCCCAGCTCGGCAGCACCAGCGCATGCAGCATCGAATAGGCGGCGCGCGGATTCTGGAAGGAGCTGTCGCTGTGCCAGAGCTGGTTGGCGAAGTTCGACAGGTTCTTGGGCGAATCGCGGCGAGCCACCTTGCCTTCTGCATCGACGTTCGAGATGTCGATCAGCCGTTCGTCCTCCAGCCGCTCGGGGCGTTTGAAGACCTTCTTCAGGCCCAGGTCGAGCGGGCCGAACGACTTGGCGAAATCGATCTGCTGCCGGCCCGTGAGCGGCTGTCCGCGCCACACCAGCACGGCATATCGGTTCATGGCCGCGTTGATCTGCTTTACCTCGGAGGGCGACAGCGGCTGCGTGATGTCGATGCCGCGCGCCTCGGCGGCGAAGAGCGGGTGCAAGGGGGTGAGTTCAAGGGACATGAGCGGTCTTGCCAATGACGATGGGAAATGGCGAGGCCTATTCGGCCTGGATGCCGGCTTCGGCGATCACGCGCGACCAGCGCTTCATCTCGCTCTGGACGAACGCGTCGAACTGTGCGGGCGTGGAAGCCACCACTTCCATGCCCTGTTCCTCGACACGGCGGCGCATCTCGGGCTCGCGCAGCACTTTTGCGGTGTCGGCCTGGATCTTCGCGACCACCGCAGGCGGCGTGGCGCGCGGCGCGACGAAGCCGAGCAGCGCGCTCACATGGAATCCCGGCAGGATTTCGGCCACGGTCGGATAGCCGTAGCCCGGAACCCGCTTCTCGCCGAGCGTGGCGATCATCTTCATCCGGCCCGCCTTGACGTACGGCAGTACCGAGAGAAAGGGGTCGAACACGAGGTCGAGGCGCCCGCCCAACAGTTCGGTGTGCGCCGGCGCGCTGCCCTTGAAGGGCGCGTGCAGCATGTCGAAACCCGCTTCGCGCTTGAGCAGTTCGGCACCCAGGTGCGTGGTGCTGCCGGCGCCGGGCGTGCCGTAGCTGAGCTTGCCCGGGTTCTTCTTTGCGTAGGCGATGAGTTCGGCCAGCGTGCTGAAGGGCGCGTCGGGCCGCGCGACGATCGCGAGCTGCAGGTTGGCGATCTGCGTGATGCCCGCCAGGTCTTTCACCGTGTCGTAGGGCAAGCTCTTGCGCAGCGACGGATTGACCGCGAAGGACGAGTTCACCATGCCGAAGATCAGCCCGTCGGCCGGGGCCTTGGCGACGAAGTCGACGCCGATGGCCGTGCCGGCCCCCGGCTTGTAGTCGACGAGCACCGGCTGGCCCCACATCTCCTGCAGCTTGAGCGAGATCAGGCGCGCGACCGTGTCGGTGGGCCCGCCGGGCGCAAAGGGGACGATGAGCTTGACGGGGGCCTTGGGATAGTCGCCCGCGCCACCCGCGCTTGCAGATGGGGCGGCGGCCGCAAACCCCGACAGCGCCAGGCCGCTTCCCGCCAGCAGCAGCAGGCGGCGGTCCTGCGATGGGAGAAGGGGCTTCATCCCGGATGCATCGTGCCTTGTTCTTCTATATAAATGAAACATTGTTCCGAAATAATGATTCCCGAGCACCGGCACGTCAACCGTTTTTTGCTGAAGAATGAACGAACATCAAAAAAATAAGGGTTTGGATACATGAATGACGCGATTGGCGGCAAAGAAGAAGTCAGCGCGCTTGCCAGGGGGCTGGCCTTGCTCAAGGTCATCGGAATGGCAGCCGCACCCATCAGCAATCGCGACCTCGCCGAGACCACCGGCATCCCCAAGGCCACCGTGTCCCGCCTCACGGCCACGCTCGTCGGCGCGGGCTACCTGAAGCAGTCGCAGGACAGCGACCGCTTCAGCCTCGGGCCGGCGCTGCTCGACATGAGCAGCCGCTACCTTCGCCATTTCGATTTGCGGACGGTGGCCCGGCCGCATCTTGCGGAACTGTCCGAATTTGCCGGGGCCAGCGTCCACATGGGCGTTCGCGACGAACTCGACATGCTCATCATCGATTCGCTGCGCCCCCGCTCCGCGCTGATCAGTTCGCGCATCGAAGTGGGCTCGCGCATGACCATCGCCACCTCGGCCGCAGGCCGCGCCTACCTCGGCGCGCTACCCGCTGCCGAGCAGGCCGAGGTGCTCGACCAGATCCGCCTGGAGAGCGGCGAGAACTGGCCCTCGATCGAACCGCGCCTGACGGCCGGGCTCGACGAATACGCGCGCCTGGGCTATTGCAGCTCGTTCGGCGAGTGGCATCCGCACATCCACGCCCTGGGCTTCGCGCTCAAGGGCCCGCGCGGCGAGCGCTACGGCGTGAGTTGCGGCGGCCCCGCCTACCTGCTGCCCAAGGACGTCATGCTCGGCCGCGTGGCCCCCAGGCTGCTGGAAATCGCCCAGCGAATCTCCCGGGAAACCGGAACCGTCAGCACCGACTGACGCCGCAGCGCCCCGAATCCCCGGATTTGTTCGTGAAACACCGGGGATCCGGCTCCGCCGGTCCCCTGGTGTTGCCCCCGGAAGGGGGAAGGCGCGCGCGACACGAAGTGCGCGAAGACTGGGGGAGAGCCTAATTAGCGGCCTCAAGGCCGTTCTTGAAGTGCTCGCGCATCCGCGCCATCGCGGCCGCGGCATCCCGCGCCTCGATGGCCGCCATCACCGATCGGTGTTCCGCGAGCGATTCTGCGATGCGCCCCGCCTTCAGCAGCGAGTTGTGCCGGTTGAGCTTCATCACCTTGCGCAGGTCGGCCACCATCTGGTCGCGCCATTTGTTGTTCGCAATGGCCAGGAGGCGCATGTGGAAGCGCTCGTTGACCGCAAAGAAATGCTCGCGGTCTTCCTTGCCGGGGGCGCCTGCCGCTTCGAGTTCGGCATGCAGCGCCTTGAGTTCCGCGCGCTGGGCCTCGCTCGCGCGCTCGGCCACCACGCCGGCCGCATCGCTTTCCAGCAGCGAAAGCAGGTGGTAGACGTCCGCCAGGTCCTGCTCGGACACCTCGGTGACGTAGGCGCCGCGCCGCACTTTCATGGTCACCAGGCCTTCGGCCGCCAGTACCTTCAGGGCTTCGCGCAGCGGCGTGCGGCTGATGCCGTATTCCTCGGCCAGCTTGAGTTCGTCGATCCAGCTGCCCGGCTCGAGCTCGCGGCGGAAGATCCGCTGGCGCAGCAGTTCGGCCACTTCTTCATAGAGGGCGCGCGGGGTGAGGGTGAGGGCGGACATGGGGCGGACTGTACCGCAAAAACGGGTTTGAATTAATAATTATGGATCGGTTAGACTCGCGGCCGGCTTGCAAATCCCTGCAGGCGAATTTGCGACTACCCTGCAAGACACTGCGAAAAGCCCCTCATGAGCAGCACACCCGAACCCACCTTCAAGCCGGCCAACCTCGACGACTGGGCCAAGGCCGCCGCCAAGTCGGCGCCGGGCGGCGACCTGGGCGCACTCAACTGGCTCACGCCGGACGGCATCACCGTGAAGCCGCTCTACACCGCGGCCGACCTGCAGGGCCTGAAGTACACCGACACGCTGCCCGGCTTCGAGCCCTACCTGCGCGGGCCGCAGGCCACCATGTACGCGGTGCGCCCCTGGACCATCCGACAGTACGCGGGCTTCTCGACCGCCGAGGAATCCAACGCCTTCTATCGCAAGGCGCTGGCCGCCGGCGGGCAGGGCGTGAGCGTGGCCTTCGACCTGGCCACCCACCGCGGCTACGACAGCGACCATCCGCGCGTGACGGGCGACGTCGGCAAGGCCGGCGTGGCGATCGATTCGGTGGAAGACATGAAGATCCTGTTCGACCAGATTCCGCTCGACAAGGTGAGCGTGTCCATGACGATGAACGGCGCCGTGCTGCCGGTGCTGGCGGGCTACGTGGTCGCGGCCGAGGAGCAGGGCGTGGCGCAGGACCAGCTGAGCGGAACCATCCAGAACGACATCCTCAAGGAGTTCATGGTCCGCAACACCTACATCTTCCCGCCCGCGCCGAGCATGCGGATCATCGGCGACATCATCGAGTACACGGCGCAGCACATGCCCAAGTTCAACTCGATCTCGATCAGCGGCTACCACATGCAGGAAGCCGGCGCCAACCAGGCGCTGGAACTGGCCTTCACGCTGGCGGACGGCAAGGAATACGTGAAGACCGCGCTGGCCAAGGGCCTCGATGTGGACGGCTTTGCCGGTCGCCTGTCCTTCTTCTGGGCCATCGGCATGAACTTCTATCTCGAAGTGGCCAAGATGCGCGCGGCGCGCCTGCTGTGGTGCCGCATCATGAAGGAGTTCAACCCGAAGAACCCCAAGAGCCTGATGCTGCGCACGCATTGCCAGACCTCGGGCTGGTCGCTCACCGAGCAGGACCCGTACAACAACATCGTGCGCACCACCATCGAGGCCATGGCCGCGGTGTTCGGCGGCACGCAGAGCCTGCACACCAATGCGCTCGACGAAGCGATCGCGCTGCCCACCGAGTTCAGCGCCCGCATCGCGCGCAACACGCAGCTCATCATCCAGGAAGAGACGCACATCACGAACGTGGTCGACCCCTGGGCCGGCAGCTACATGATGGAGAAGCTCACGCAGGACATGGCCGATGCGGCCTGGGCCATCATCGAAGAGGTCGAGGCGATGGGCGGAATGACCAAGGCGGTGGACAGCGGCTGGGCCAAGCTCAAGATCGAGGCGGCCGCCGCCGAGAAGCAGGCGCGCATCGACTCGGGCAAGGACGTGATCGTGGGCGTCAACAAGTACAAGCTCAAGAGCGAGGATGCGATCGACAGCCTCTCCATCGACAACGTGATGGTGCGCGAGCAGCAGGTGGCGCGGCTGCAGAAGATCCGCGCCTCGCGCGACGGCGCCAAGGTGCAGGCCGCGCTCGACGCGCTGACCGAAGCCGCGGAGAACGGCACCGGCAACCTGCTCGCACTCAGCATCGATGCGGTGCGCCTGCGCGCCACGGTGGGCGAGATTTCGGATGCACTCGAAAAATCATTCGGCCGCCATCGGGCCGACACGCAAAAAGTGACGGGTGTGTACGCAGCTGCCTACGACTCGGCCGAAGGCTGGGAAGCCCTCAAGACCGAAATCAACGCCTTCGCCGAGGAACAGGGCCGCCGCCCGCGCGTGATGATCTCCAAGCTGGGCCAGGACGGGCACGACCGCGGCGCCAAGGTCGTGGCCACCGCGTTTGCCGACCTGGGCTTCGACGTCGACATGGGGCCGCTGTTCCAGACCCCCGAGGAATGCGCGCGCCAAGCCATCGAGAACGACGTGCATGCCGTCGGCGTGAGCACGCTCGCGGCCGGCCACAAGACGCTGGTGCCTGCCATCATCAACGAACTGAAGAAGCAGGGCGCGGACGACATCATCGTGTTCGTCGGCGGCGTGATTCCGCGGCAGGACTACGACTTTCTCTACGAAGCCGGCGTCAAGGGCATCTACGGTCCGGGCACGCCCATTCCGGCCAGCGCCAAGGACGTGCTGGAACAGATCCGCGCGGCGGTCTCGGCCTGAGAAGCAGAGCGTGGGCGATCTCTTGTCGCGGCTGTCGCTGCAGCCGGTGGAATCCAGCGATTTCGAGGCCATGCTGGCCCTGCGCGTCGATGCGATGCGCCCCAGCCTGGAGCGCGTGGGGCGCTTCGATCCCGCGCGCTCGCGCGAACGGCTGCAGGCCGGTTTCGTCGTGCCCTTCATGCATCACATCGTGCTCGACGGCGAGCTGCGCGTCGGCTTCGTCACGCTCAAGCCCGAGGGCACCGACGCCCTTCGGCTCGACCACCTTTACCTGCGCACGGGCTTCCAGGGCCTGGGCATCGGCGAATGGGTGCTCGAGTGGGCCAAGGCGCAGGCGCGCCAGCAGCAACTGGACATCAAGCTCACCGCGCTCGTGCAGAGCGACGCCAACCGCTTCTACCTGCGCCATGGCTTCGTGCTCGAAGGCGAGGAGGGCGTCGACCTGCACTACCGCTGGCGCGTGTCGTCCCCGGAGGGCGCGTGCTGAACAAGCCGGCCGCCGCACTGGAGCGCGCAATTGCCGAATCGGACGGCATGGTGCAGCGCCGCGCCATCGCCAAGGCGATCACGCTGCTCGAATCGACCCGTGCCGATCACCGCGCGCAGGCCGACGAGCTGCTCACCGCGCTGCTGCCGCGCACCGGCAAATCGTTTCGCCTGGGCATCTCGGGCGTGCCGGGCGTCGGCAAGTCGACCTTCATCGAAACGCTGGGCCTGCTGCTGATCGGCAAGGGTCACCGCGTCGCGGTGCTCACCATCGACCCGTCGTCCACCGTGTCGGGCGGCTCCATCCTCGGCGACAAGACGCGCATGGAGCACCTCTCGGTGCACGAGCGCGCCTACATCCGGCCCAGCCCGTCGAGCGGCACGCTCGGCGGCGTGGCCGAGAAGACGCGCGAGGCGATGCTGGTGTGCGAGGCCGCGGGCTACGACATCGTGATCGTCGAGACCGTGGGCGTGGGCCAGAGCGAAACGGCGGTGGCTGGCATGACCGACATGTTCGTGCTGATGCAGCTGCCCAACGCGGGCGACGACCTGCAGGCCATCAAGAAGGGCGTGATGGAGCTCGCTGACCTTGTCGTCATCAACAAGGCCGACATCGACAAGGACGCCGCCACGCGCGCGCAGGCCCAGATCACCTCGGCGCTGCGCCTTTTCGGCCACCAGGGCAACCCGGACCACGCGCATGCGGTGCACGACGCGCACAGCGGCACGGAGGTGCGCTTCTGGCTGCCCAAGGTGCTGCAGCTCAGCGCGTTGGCAGGCACGGGCGTCGATGCGTTCTGGGACGCCGTCACACAATTCAGGCAACTGCAGACGGCCAACGGCAAGCTCGCCAGGCGCCGCGAGAAGCAGGCCACCGCGTGGATGTGGGAGCGCATCGACGCCGGGCTCAAGCACGCCTTCAGGCATCACCCGCAGGTGCGCGAGCTGCTGCCGCAGCTCACGCAGCAGGTGGCCGAGGGCGCGCTGCCTGCATCGACGGCAGCGCGCCAGCTGCTTGCAGCGGCCGCCATCACCGCCAGGCCATGACCAAGACCACAAACGAAATTCAGGACCACAGCTTCGGAAGCACACCATGCAAGAACTGATCGAACAACTCGAAAAGCGCCGCGCCCAGGCGCGCCTCGGCGGCGGGCAGAAGCGCATCGACGCGCAGCACGCCAAGGGCAAGCTCACGGCGCGTGAGCGCATCGAGCTGCTGCTGGACGACGGCACTTTTGAAGAATGGGACATGTTCGTCGAGCACCGTTCGGTCGACTTCGGCATGGCCGAGCAGAAGATCCCCGGCGACGGCGTGGTCACAGGCTACGGGATGATCAACGGCCGCCTCGTGTTCGTGTTCAGCCAGGACTTCACCGTGTTCGGCGGCGCGCTCAGCGAAGCGCATGCCGAAAAGATCTGCAAGGTGATGGACCAGGCCATGAAGGTCGGCGCCCCCGTCATCGGCCTCAACGACTCGGGCGGCGCGCGCATCCCGGAAGGCGTGGCCTCGCTCGGCGGCTATGCCGACGTGTTCCAGCGCAACGTGATGGCCTCGGGCGTGGTGCCGCAAATCAGCCTGATCATGGGCCCGTGCGCGGGCGGCGCGGTGTATTCGCCGGCCATGACCGACTTCATCTTCATGGTGAAGGACTCCAGCTACATGTTCGTCACCGGCCCCGAGGTGGTGAAGACCGTGACGCACGAGAGCGTCACCGCCGAGGAGCTCGGCGGCGCCGTCACCCACACCACGCGCAGCGGCGTGGCCGACATGGCGTTCGAGAACGACGTCGAGGCGCTGATGATGCTGCGCCGCCTGTACAACTACCTGCCGCTCAACAACCGCGAGAAGCCGCCGGTGCGCCTGGGCAACAACGGCCAGGGCGATCCGGCCGACCGGCCCGACTATTCGCTCGACACGCTGGTGCCTGACAACCCGAACAAGCCCTACGACATCAAGGAGCTGATCCTGAAGGTGGTGGACGATGGCGATTTCTTCGAGCTGCAGCCCGACTATGCGAAGAACATCGTGATCGGCTTCGCCCGCATGGAAGGCCAGACCATCGGCATCGTGGCCAACCAGCCGCTGGTGCTGGCGGGCTGCCTGGACATCAAGAGCAGCATCAAGGCCGCGCGCTTCGTGCGCTTCTGCGATGCCTTCAACATCCCGGTCGTCACCTTCGTCGACGTGCCCGGCTTCATGCCCGGCACGGGGCAGGAGTACGGCGGCATCATCAAGCACGGCGCCAAGCTGCTCTATGCGTATGCGGAGTGCACGGTGCCGAAGATCACCGTCATCACGCGCAAGGCCTACGGCGGCGCCTACGACGTGATGGCCTCCAAGCACCTGCGCGGCGACGTCAACCTGGCCTGGCCGCGCGCCGAGATCGCGGTGATGGGCGCCAAGGGCGCGGTGGAAATCATCTTCCGCGAGGACAAGAACGATCCCGAGAAGCTCGCAGCGCGCGAGGCCGAGTACAAGGCGCGCTTCGCCAACCCGTATGTGGCGGGTGCGCGCGGCTACATCGACGACGTGATCCTGCCGCACGAAACGCGCAAGCGCATCTGCCGTTCACTGGTAATGCTGCGCGAGAAGAAGCTCGAGAACCCGTGGCGCAAGCACGGCAACATTCCGCTCTGAGCCGTATGCGCAGCCACTACCCCCAGTTCCGCGAGGATGCGGAACCTGGACTGGTGCCCAAGCTGGGCGGTCTGCCCTGGGGACTGCCCCGTCGTTTGTGGCCGGTCTGCCGCGAATGCAATCGCGCCATGAGCCACCTCGCGCAGCTGCCCGCGGATGGCGACGCGCTGCCGCTCGCAGATGGCGAGGTGCTGTTCCTGTTCAAGTGCGAGTGGGACAGCATCTGCAGTTTCTGGGAGCCCGACGGAGGCGCGAACGCCGCGTTCGTCGTGCAGCGCGCCGAGCTGGGGACCGGGCCCACTGCGCCGCCTTCGGATCCTGTCGAAGGATCGCCCGCCTTGCTGCGCGAAATCGCCATCACGGGATGGCGTGCCGACGACGATGGCGCGCCTTCGGAACTCGAAGAGGCCTTCTACGACTACCAGGCCCATTCCGAACTGCCGGAGGAGGTCGCGCACCCCCACGACTGGGCGAGCGCGTGGCGTACCAAGAGCGGCGGCGTGCCGTACTGGACGGCCAACGGCGCGCAGCAGATGCCCGCCGGGCGCCTGTTCCTGCAGATCGACAACTGGGTCGATCTTGCCGACGGCAGCACCGCCGAAGTGGCGAACTTCTGCTCCGACGGTACGGCCTACGTGTTCGTCGACCGCGCGCAAGCGCCGCCGGTGTATTCGATGTTTATCAACCGCTGAGACCCCGCGGAGACCCTAGATGTTCAAGAAAATACTCATTGCCAACCGCGGGGAAATCGCCTGCCGCGTGATCCAGACCGCGAAGAAGATGGGCATCCTCACCGTCGCCGTCTACTCCGACGCCGACAAGGAAGCCCGCCACGTCGAGCTGGCCGACGAGGCCGTGCACATCGGCGCCGCGCCCAGCCGCGAGAGCTACCTGCAGGCCGACCGCATCATCGCGGCCTGCAAGAAGACCGGCGCCGAGGCCGTGCATCCGGGCTACGGCTTCCTGTCGGAGAACGAAGCCTTCGCGCGCAAGGTCGAGGAAGAAGGCATCGCCTTCATTGGCCCGAAGCACTATTCGATCGCCGCCATGGGCGACAAGATCGCCTCCAAGAAGCTCGCGAACGAGGCCAAGGTCAACACCATTCCGGGCTGGAACGATGCCATCGAGACGGCCGAGCGCGCGGTCGAGATCGCGAAGGACATCGGCTATCCCGTGATGATCAAGGCTTCGGCCGGGGGCGGCGGCAAGGGCCTGCGCGTGGCCTACAACGACAAGGAAGCTTTCGAGGGTTTCACCTCGTGCCGCAACGAGGCGCTCGCCAGCTTCGGCGACGACCGCGTGTTCATCGAGAAGTTCGTCGAGGAGCCGCGCCACATCGAGATCCAGGTGCTGGGCGACTCGCACGGCAACGTGATCTACCTGAACGAGCGCGAATGCTCGATCCAGCGCCGCCATCAGAAGGTGATCGAGGAAGCGCCTTCCCCCTTCATCAGCGATGCCACGCGCCGCGCGATGGGCGAGCAGGCGGTGCAGCTGGCCAAGGCCGTGAAGTACCAGAGCGCGGGCACGGTGGAGTTCGTGGTCGGCAAGGACCAGAGCTTCTACTTCCTGGAAATGAACACGCGGCTGCAGGTGGAGCACCCGGTCACGGAGTGCATCACCGGCCTCGACCTGGTGGAGCTGATGATCCGCGTGGCGGCCGGTGAGCAGCTGCCGCTCACGCAGGAGCAGGTGAAGCGCAACGGCTGGGCCATCGAGTGCCGCATCAATGCCGAGGACCCGTTCCGCAGCTTCCTGCCTTCGACCGGCCGCCTGGTGAAGTTCCAGCCGCCGGCCGAGACCATGTTCGCCGCCGACACCGAGCACCTGAACGGCGTGCGCGTGGACACCGGCGTGTATGACGGCGGCGAGATCCCGATGTACTACGACTCGATGATCGCCAAGCTCATCGTGCACGGCAAGGATCGGCAGCACGCGATTGCACGCATGCGCGAGGCGCTCAACGGCTTCGTGATTCGCGGCATCAGCAGCAACATCCCGTTCCAGGCCGCGCTGCTCGCGCATCCGAAATTCGTGGCGGGCGACTTCAACACAGGCTTCATCGCCGAGCACTACGGCAAGGGCTTCCACGCCGAGGACGTGCCGCATGCCGATCCTTCGTTCCTGATTGCGCTCGCAGCCTATGTGCACCGCCGCTATCGCGCGCGCGCTTCGGGCATCAGCGGGCAGCTCGAAGGCCACGGCGTGAAGGTGGGCGAGCAGTTCGTGGTGGTGGAGCTGGGGCCGGAGGGCAAGCATGTGCACCATCCGGTGTCGGTCACCGATTTCCATGGCAAGACCGGCGCCAGCGCCGTGGCCGTGGGCGGCAAGAGCTACAAGATCGACAGCGGCTTTGCGCTCGGCGCCATCCGCGTGCAGGGCATGGTCAACGACCGGCCCTTCACCGCGCAGGTGGAGCGCGGGGCCGGCAAGAACCCGCTGGCGCTGCGCGTGTCGCACGACGGCACGCAGATCGAGGCGATGGTGCTGTCGCCCCTGGGGGCGCGCCTGCTCGAACTGATGCCCTACAAGGCGCCGCCGGACCTGAGCAAGTTCCTGATGTCGCCGATGCCGGGCCTGCTGGTCGAGGTATCGGTGCAGCCGGGGCAGCAGGTGCGCGCCGGCGAGAAGCTGGCCGTGATCGAGGCCATGAAGATGGAAAACGTGCTGTTCGCTTCGCAGGACGGCGTGGTGGGCAAGATTTCGGCGGAAAAGGGCGAGTCGCTCGCCGTCGATCAGATCATTCTGGAGTTCAACTGATGGGTGCCAACGACCTGCAACAAACGATCACGCTGCACCGGCCTGCGAAGGCCGCGGCGCCGCAAGGGCCATGGACGGTCGAAGCGATACAGGCGCTGCTCGACAAGCCGCTGATGGACCTGCTGTTCGAGGCGCAGACCGTGCACCGCCAGCACTTCCCGGAAGGCGACATCGAACTGGCGACGCTGCTCTCGGTCAAGACCGGTGGCTGTCCCGAGAACTGCGGCTACTGCCCGCAGTCGGCCGAGTTCGACACCGGCGTGAAGGCGCAGAAGCTCATGGAAGTCGACGAGGTGGTGCGCGCCGCGCGGGCCGCCAAGGACGCCGGCGCCACGCGCTTCTGCATGGGCGCCGCGTGGCGCGCGCCGAAGGACCGCGACGTCGAGAAGGTGGCGGTGCTGGTCGAGGCCGTGAAGGGGCTGGGCCTGCAGACCTGCGCCACGCTCGGCATGCTGGAGCCGCACCACGCGCACCAGCTCAAGGCCGCGGGCCTGGACTACTACAACCACAACCTCGACACCGCGCCCGAGTACTACACCGACGTGGTCGACACGCGCACCTACCAGGACCGGCTCGACACCCTGGCCCATGTGCGCAGCGCCGGCATCAGCGTGTGCTGCGGCGGCATCGTCGGCATGGGCGAGCAGCCGGTGCACCGCGCGGGACTGATCGCGCAGCTGGCCAACCTGAGTCCGTACCCGGAGTCGGTGCCGATCAACAGCCTGGTGCGCGTGCCGGGCACGCCGCTGGCCGATTCGGAGCCGGTCGATCCCTTCGATTTCGTGCGCATGATCGCGGTCGCGCGCATCACGATGCCGACCGCGCGCGTGCGCCTGTCGGCGGGCCGCCAGCAGATGGGCGATGCAGTGCAGGCGCTGTGCTTCATGGCCGGCGCGAATTCGATCTTCTACGGCGACAAGCTGCTGGTCACCGGCAACCCCGACGTCGAGGCCGACACGGTGCTGCTGCGCAAGCTCGGGCTCAATGCGCGGCAGGTGCAGGAGCAGCCCGAAGGTTGCGCCGCATGACCGCCGCCGCCGCACGCCCCTTCAAGGTCCTGGGCATCCAGCAGATCGCCATCGGCGGACCCGACAAGCTGCGCCTGCAGAAGCTCTGGGTCGACATGCTGGGGCTCGAAGTCACGGGCACCTTCAAGAGCGAGCGCGAGAACGTCGACGAGGACATCTGTTCGATGGGCAGCGGGCCTTTCAAGGTCGAGGTCGACCTGATGCAGCCGCTGGACCCCGAGAAGAAGCCGGCCGTCCACGCCACGCCGCTCAACCATGTGGGCCTGTGGATCGACGACCTGCCCAGGGCCGTCGAGTGGCTCAGCGCGCAGGGCGTGCGCTTTGCGCCCGGCGGCATCCGCAAGGGCGCGGCGGGTTTCGACATCTGCTTCCTGCACCCGAAGGCGAACGACGAGTTTCCGATCGCGGGCGAGGGCGTGCTGATCGAGATGGTGCAGGCGCCGCCCGAGGTGGTGGCGGCCTTCAGCGCGCTGGCCGCTACGCGTTAAGTACTTTCTTGATCGGCGGCCTGACGTCCGAACGCTGAGGCGGCAGCATCGGCTGATGCTCGCGCGCCGGGTTCAGGATGATCGAGGTGGCCGTCTCGGTGAGGATGCAGAACTTGGTGACCACCGCATCGAGGTGGCTGACGTCGATCACCGCGATTTCGAGAATCCAGCTGTCGTCGCCGGTCACGTTGTAGGCATTGACGCATTCGGGCGTCTGCTGCACCAGTTCCACCACGCGCGCATAGTCGGCGCGGCCCACGCGGATGATCGCGCGGATGCCGTAGCCGAGCTTGCCGAGGTTCACGGTCGCGCGGTAGCCGCTGATGACGCCTGCCGCTTCGAGCTTCTTTACGCGCTCGGTCACGGCCGGCTGGCTCAGGTGCACGCGGCGGCCGAGTTCGGCCATGGTGAGCCGCGCATCGGCCTGCAGTTCGGCCAGGATGCGGGTGTCGTGGGCATCCAGCGCGGGGTTCAAGGTGAAGTCCATGCAACTCCTTCAAATTGACGGTATGGAGCGAAAAGAACCATGAGATATGCATGGTTGCGAGAAGATCGCTTTCATACCATGGACGGCGTTTCCATACCAACAAGACAACATCCCCATGCCCACTCTCGCGTCCCCCGCCCAAGCTGCATCCGGTTCCGCGCGCACCGCGCTGCCGCCGCTGCTGTGGCTCTGCCTGGCCGCCACCTGGCTGGTCTGGGGCTCGACCTATCTGGCGATCAAGTACGCGCTGATCAGCTTTGCGCCCTTTCTCCAGATGGGCTCGCGTTTCCTGTTCGCGGGCGTGCTGCTCGCCGCCTGGATGCGCTGGCGCGGGGCCGCCTGGCCCTCGCGCCTGCAGTGGCGCAATGCGCTCGTGGTCGGCACGTTGATGCTGGGCGGCGGCATGGGCGGCACGGCCCATGCCGAGCTGTCGATCGGCTCCGGGCTGGTGGTGGCCTTCATCGCGGTGGTGCCGCTGCTGATCGCGCTGCTCAACCTGATCTGGGGCGTGAAGCCGACGCGGCTGGAGGCGGCGGGCATTGCGCTCGGGCTCATCGGCGTGCTGATGCTGACGCAGGGCAGCGGCTTCCAGTCGTCGCCTGCGGGCCTGGTGGCGATTTCCATTGCCTGCATCTGCTGGTCGATGGGCAGCGTGCTGAGCCAGCGCAGCCTGCCGCTCGCGCCCGGCGCGATGGGCTTCGCAAGCGAAATGATCTGCGGCGGCGTGGTGCTGCTGATGCTCTCGGCGCTCTCGGGCGAACAGCTGGTGTGGCCGCCGCAGCCCGAGGCCGCTGCGGCCTGGCTGTACCTCGTGGTGTTCGGCTCGTTGATCGCGTTCAATGCCTACATGGTGCTGCTGGCGAAAGCGCCCGCCGCCTTGGCCGCGAGCTACACCTTCGTCAATCCGGTGATCGCGATGCTGCTGGGCGTGTGGATTGCCAACGAGACCGTCACGCGCTTCGAGTGGTATGCGGTGGCCGTGGTGCTGGCCGGTGTCTTGCTGCTGCTCTTCAAGCGCCCGCAGAAGGCGCAAGAAAACTGAACCCCGCGCCGTTCAGGTGCCCGGACGGCGCCAGAAGGCCAGCGTGGCCGCCAGCAGCCACATGCCGGCCGCGCAGCTGCGGTTCAGCGCCCTGAGGCCGCGGCGCGAAAGCCAGCGCACGGCCTGCGTTCCGGCGGCCGCGTAGGCCAGCATCACGCAGGTGTCGAGCGCCACGAAGATCGAGCCGAGCAGCAGGTACTGCGCGCCCTGCGGCCGGGTGATGTCGATGAACTGCGGCAAAAAGGCCGCGAAGAACAGCACGGTCTTGGGGTTCGACAGCGCCACGAGCAGGCTGCGCATGAGCGCGACGCGGCCGTGCGGGCGGACCTCGATGGCCGACTTGGCCAGCGCCGCGCCGAGGTCGGCCGCTTCGCTGCGCCACAGCTTGACGCCGAGCCAGACCAGGTAGGCGACACCCGCCGCACGGATCGCATTGAAGAGCAGTTCCGATGCGGCCAGCAGCGAACCGAGTCCGAGCGCTACCACCGCGATCAGCATGACGCTCCCGAGCGACGCACCGGCAATGCCCCAGCTCGCGCGGCGCATGCCCCCGTCGATGCCGTTGGACAGCGCCAGCAGCATCGTCGGGCCGGGGATCACGGCCAGGGCGAGCGAGGCGACGACGTAGATGAGCAGGGTGTCGAGGGTCATGGCTTGGCGGCGGGTGGCCGTTGTTGTTGCGAGGCGGCGCGGGCGCGCGCCAGCGCGGCTTCGACGATGGAGCGCTTGCGTGTGTCGGCGGCCTGCGGCTGCGCGACGGCGGGCGCTTCTTGCTCCCCCTTGCGCTTGTCTGCGCGGCGGTGCTCGCCATGCAGCTTGTAGCGCCGCAGCGCGGCCTCGGCCTGGGCCTGCGACCAGGCCTGCCAGCCGCTGCGGCCCGGCGTCTCGACTTCGAGCGAGATGCAATCGACAGGGCAGGCCGGAATGCAGAGCTCGCAGCCCGTGCAGTGTGCTTCGATCACGGTGTGCATGCGCTTGTGGATGCCCACGATGGCGTCGGTCGGGCAGGCATCGAGGCAGAGCGTGCAGCCGATGCACCAGGCTTCGTCGATGACCGCCATGGCGCGCGGGCCTTCGGTGCCGAACTGCGGGTCGAGCGGAAGCGCCTCGCGGCCGGTGAGCCGCGCCAGCCTGGCCACGCCTTCGGCGCCGCCGGGCGGGCACTGGTTGATGCCCGCATTGCCGTCGGCCACGGCTTGCGCATACCCGGCGCAGTCGGGGTAGCCGCAACGTGTGCACTGCGTCTGCGGCAGTGCATCGTGGATGCGTGCGGCCAGTCCGTTCACTTCCTGCGTGCCGCGGGCTTCTTGGCAGGGGCAGCCGCCACCGCTTTCCTGGCCGAGGTGCTCTTCGTGGCTGCAACGGCCGCCGTGTTCCGGCCCGGCTTGATCCGGTCTTCGGCCGGCAGGCTTTCGCGTGCGCCGGCGCGGCGCTGGGGCTGGTCGTGGGCCGCGATGAATTTCTGCACCTTGGGGTAGACCAGTTCGCGCCAGCGGCGGCCGCTGAAGATGCCGTAGTGGCCCGCGCCCTTGACTTCATAGTGCTCGCGCTGCGAATCGGCAATGCCGGTGCACAGGCTGTGCGCGGCCTCGGTCTGGCCCGAGCCCGAAATGTCGTCGAGCTCGCCCTCGACCGTGAGCAGGGCGGTCGAATGGATGTCCTGCGGACGCACGCGTTCGATCTGGCCCTTCGGGTTCCTGACGTCCCAGGTGCCGTTCACGAGTTCGAACTCCTGGAACACGGTGCGGATGGTGTCCAGGTAGTAATCGGCGTCCATGTCGAGCACGGCGTTGTACTCGTCATAGAACTTGCGGTGGGCCTCGGCGCTGGCGTCGTCGCCCTTGATGAGGTCCTTGAAGTAGTCGTAGTGGCTGGAGGCGTGGCGGTCGGGGTTCATGGCCACGAAGCCCGTGTGCTGCAGGAAGCCCGGGTACACGCGGCGGCCTTCGCCCGGGAAGCCCTGCGGCACGCGGTAGATCACGTTGTTCTCGAACCACTCGAAGCTCTTGTTCATCGCAAGGTTGTTCACCGCGGTGGGCGACTTGCGCGCATCGATCGGGCCGCCCATCATCGTCATGGTGAGGGGCAGCGGCTCGCCGCGGCTGGCCATCAGCGACACGGCGGCCAGCACCGGCACGGTCGGCTGGCACACGCTCACGACGTGGCAGTTGCCGTATTCGGCCTGCAGGCGGCGGATGAATTCCTGCACGTAGTTGATGTAGTCGTCCAGGTGGAACTCGCCTTCCGACAGCGGCACGAGGCGCGCATTCTTCCAGTCGGTGATGTAGACCTTGTGGTCCTGCAGCATGGTGCGCACCGTGTCGCGCAGCAGCGTGGCGTAGTGGCCCGACAGCGGCGCCACGATCAGCACGACGGGCTGGCTCTTGAGCGTCTTGAGGATGTGCGGCTCGTCGGTGAAGCGCTTGAAGCGGCGCAGCTCGCAGAAGGGCTTGTCGAGTTCGACGGCCTCCTGGATGACCACGTCTTCGCCCTCGACCTTCACGGACTTGATGTTGAACTCGGGCTTCTCGTAGTCCTTGCCCAGGCGGTAGAGCAGGTCGTAGCCCGCAGCCATGCGCTGGGCCATGGGCAACTGGCCCCACACTGCGCCCTGGCCATAAAGCTTGGAAGCCGCTTGCGCGAAGTCCGAGAACGGCTCCATGAGGGAACGCTGGGCTTCGTAGAGTTGATAGAGCATCGCTGGTCTTGGAGTGGAATGTTGCAATGCAATATATCAGCGCATTCGCTGACTTGCAGGGGGCCTAACCCCTACATCGGCCCTGCGGGAAGGGCCGTTTTGAGCCAGCAATGTGAAGGAATCGTAAAACTCGGATTCCCTCACACCTTGCTGACGCCTAGATGACCTTGGCGATCGACGCGCAGACGTAGTCGATGTTCTTGCTGTTGAGCGCGGCCACGCACATGCGGCCGGTGTCGGTGCCGTACACGCCGAATTCATTGCGCAGGCGCACCATCTGGTCCTTGCTGAGACCCGAGTAGCTGAACATGCCGATCTGGGTGGTGATGAAGCTCATGTCTTCCTTCACGCCGGCGGCCTTGAGGCCGTCCACCAGCTTCTGGCGCATGGCCTTGATGCGCACGCGCATCTCGCCGAGTTCCTTTTCCCACAGGGCGCGCAGTTCGGGGTTGCCGAGCACCGCGGCCACCACGGCGCCGCCGTGGATCGGCGGGTTGCTGTAGTTGGTGCGGATCGCGATCTTGAGTTGCGACAGCACACGGCCGGCTTCTTCCTTGTTCTCGCACAGCACCGAGAGGGCGCCCACGCGTTCGCCATACAGGCTGAAGCTCTTCGAGAACGAGGTCGAGACGAAGAAGGTCAGGCCCGCATCGACGAACTTGGCCACGGCGGCGCCGTCTTCCTTCAGGCCGTAGCCGAAGCCCTGGTAGGCCATGTCGAGGAAGGGCACCAGGCCCTTGGCCTTGACCGTGGCGACGACCTGGTCCCACTGCTCGGGCGTGATGTCATAGCCGGTCGGGTTGTGGCAGCAGGCGTGCAGCACGACGATGGTGCCGGCCGGCGCTGTGTTCAGGGCGGCCAGCATGCCGTCGAAGTTGATGCCGCGCCTGGCGGCGTCGTAGTAGGGGTAGCTTTCGACTTCGAAGCCGGCGTTGGTGAACAGGGCGCGGTGGTTTTCCCAGCTCGGGTCGCTGATCAGCACCTTGGCCTTGGGGTTGAGCTTCTTCAGGAAGTCGGCGCCGACCTTGAGGCCGCCGGTGCCGCCGATGGCCTGGATGGTGGCCACGCGGCCCGATTGCACCGGCTCGCTGTCGACGCCGAAGACCAGGCCCTTGACTGCGTTGTCATACGCCACGATGCCGTCGATCGGCAGGTAGCCGCGCGCCGAAGGCGTTTTCATCATGTTCTGTTCGGCGGCCTGCACGCACTGCAAAAGCGGCAGCTTGCCGTTGTCGTCGTAGTAGACGCCGACGCCGAGGTTGACCTTGTTGGGGTTGGTATCGGCTGCAAACTGCTCGTTGAGGCCGAGGATCGGGTCGCGCGGTGCCATTTCGACCGCGGTGAACATAGACATGGAAAGGTCCTTTGGGATGAAAGCTTCGCTGCAACCGGAGGAGGCTTTATCCTTTCCGGTTGCCTTGAATTTTACCGGCGCGAGCGCCACCTGTCGGGAACAGCCATGCCAGAGAACAACGAAGCCATAGCAGACCTGAAGAAACTGGACCCGATCGGGCCGGCCAAGCAGGGCGAATTCATCAAGTACCCCGGTTCGCCTTTCGAACTTTTCCAGCCCTATCCGCCGGCCGGGGACCAGCCGAAGGCGATCGACGGGCTGGTCGAGGGCGTGCTCGACGGCGAAGTGTTCCAGACGCTGCTGGGCGTCACGGGCTCGGGCAAGACCTTCACCATGGCCAACGTGATCGCGCGGCTGGGCCGCCCAGCCATCGTGTTCGCACCCAACAAGACGCTGGCGGCGCAGCTCTACAGCGAATTCCGCGAGTTCTTTCCCAAGAACGCCGTCGAGTACTTCGTGAGCTACTACGACTACTACCAGCCCGAGGCCTACGTGCCCCAGCGCGACCTGTTCATCGAGAAGGACTCCTCGATCAACGAGCACATCGAGCAGATGCGCCTGTCGGCCACCAAGAGCGTGCTGGAGCGGCGCGACACGGTCATCGTGGCCACGGTGAGTGCCATCTACGGCATCGGCACGCCCGAGGACTACACGCAGATGCGTTTCATCATGCGGGTGGGCGACAAGATCGGCCAGCGCGACGTGATCGGGCGGCTGATCCGCATGCAGTACACCCGCAACGAGCAGGATTTCTCGCGCGGCACCTTCCGCGTGCGCGGCGACACCATCGACGTGTTTCCGGCCGAGCACAGCGAGCTGGCCATCCGCATCGAGCTGTTCGACGACGAGATCGAGACCCTGCAGCTGTTCGACCCGCTCACGGGCCGCATCCGCCAGAAGATCCCGCGCTTCACCGTGTACCCGTCGAGCCACTACGTGACGCCGCGCGACAAGGTGCTGAGCGCGGTCGAAACCATCAAGATCGAGCTGGCCGAGCGGCTCAAGGAGTTCGTGAGCCAGGGCAAGCTGGTGGAGGCGCAGCGGCTGGAGCAGCGCACCCGCTTCGACCTCGAGATGCTGGCCGAGATCGGCCACTGCAAGGGCATCGAGAACTACACGCGGCACCTCTCTGGCGCAGCGCCCGGCGAGCCGCCGGCCACGCTGACCGACTACCTGCCGAAGGACGCGCTGATGTTCCTCGACGAGAGCCACCAGATGGTCGGCCAGCTCGGCGGCATGTACAACGGCGACCGGGCGCGCAAGACCACGCTGGTCGAGTACGGCTTCCGGCTGCCGAGCGCGCTGGACAACCGGCCGCTCAAGCTGGAGGAGTTCGAGACGCGCATGCGCCAGTGCATCTTCGTCTCCGCCACGCCGGCGCAGTACGAGAAGGACCATGCCGGCAACGTGGTCGAGCAGCTGGTGCGCCCGACCGGCCTGATCGACCCCGAGGTCGAGGTGCGCCCCGCAACCCATCAGGTGGACGACGTGCTGGGCGAGATCCGCATCCGCGTCGACAAGAACGAGCGCGTGCTGATCACCACGCTGACCAAGCGCATGGCCGAGCAGCTGACCGACTACCTGGGCGACAACGGCGTGAAGGTGCGCTACCTGCACAGCGACGTCGACACGGTCGAACGGGTCGAGATCCTGCGCGACCTGCGCCTGGGGAGCTTCGACGTGCTGGTGGGCATCAACCTGCTGCGCGAGGGCCTGGACATCCCCGAGGTGTCGCTGGTGGCCATCCTCGACGCCGACAAGGAGGGCTTCCTGCGCGCCGAACGCTCGCTGATCCAGACCATCGGCCGCGCGGCGCGCAACCTGAACGGCAAGGCCATCCTCTATGCCGACCGGATGACCGACTCGATGAAGAAGGCCATCGACGAGACCGAGCGCCGCCGCGCCCGGCAGATCGCCTACAACGAGGCCAACGGCATCACGCCGCGCAGCATCGTCAAGCAGGTGCGCGACCTGATCGACGGCGTCTACAGCGAAAAGACGGGCAAGGAAATGGCCAAGCTCGACCTGGAGCGCGCCAAGGTCGAGGACATGAGCGAAAAGGACATCGCCCGAGAGATCAAGCGGCTCGAAAAGCTCATGATGGAGCACGCCCGGAACCTCGAATTCGAGAAGGCGGCCCGGGTGCGCGACCAGCTGGCGCTGCTGCGGGAGCAGGCTTTTGGCGCCTCCGGCGGGGACAATATCGCCGTGCTGCCGTCCTAGGACGGGGTTCCGGTTCCTTCAAGCGGTTTCCGCTGGGGTTTACCCGAGCAGGCTCCAAGGTCTTCTGCTATACTTGAGCGAAATACTCAACAACAAAAAAGAACTTCGCGATGAAGAACCGATCCCACCGGCTGGTTCACCAGCGCCAGGGGTCGGGCAGGGCGGAGACGAAGTCACCGCGGCCTCGGGCCAAGGTGTCATTTCAACGGTAAGCACTTGAAGGAGCTTGCGATGCGTCTCACTACCAAAGGCCGTTTTGCGGTCACAGCAATGATCGATCTGGCGCTGCGTCAGAACACCGGTCCGGTCACGCTGGCTGCGATCAGCCAGCGGCAGCAGATTTCGTTGTCGTATCTCGAACAGCTGTTCGGCAAACTGCGCCGCCACGAGCTGGTCGAGTCGACCCGCGGCCCCGGCGGCGGCTACAGCCTCGGCCGCAAGGCTGCAGATATCACCGTCGCAGACATCATTGTTTCCGTCGATGAGCCCATCGATGCCACGCAGTGCGGCGGCAAGGAAAACTGCCTGGGCGAAGCCGGCCGCTGCATGACGCATGAGCTCTGGGCCTCGCTGAACCAGCGCATGGTCGAGTTCCTCGATTCCGTCACGCTGCAGAAGCTGGTCGACGACCAGATCGCCAAGGGCGTGCAGATCGAGAACAAGCCGGTCGTCAAGCGCGCCATTTCCGCGCAGCCGGTGGTCAAGCCGATTCGCGTGAACGCGCCGAATTCGGTGTTTGCCCTCGGCAACGCCTTCGCGAAGTCCTGAGAAGCCGTGGAGCGCCTCCGGGCGCTGCCACCAGAAGCCCAGATCAAAGAAACAACCCCACGCCAGCCCGAGCCAGCCATGGACGTCACTCCTCATTTCCCGATCTATCTCGATTACGGCGCCACCACGCCGGTCGACCCGCGTGTGGTCGACGCCATGATCCCCTGGTTGCGCGAGCACTTCGGCAACCCGGCGTCGCGCAGCCACGCCTGGGGCTGGGAGGCTGAAGAGGCGGTCGAGAAGGCGCGCGGCTACGTGGCCGAGCTGATCGGAGCCGACCCGCGCGAGATCGTCTGGACCTCCGGCGCCACCGAGTCGAACAACCTCGCGCTCAAGGGTGCGGCCCATTTCTACAAGGGCAAGGGCAAGCACCTCATCACGGTGAAGACCGAGCACAAGGCCGTGCTCGACACCATGCGCGAGCTCGAACGCCAGGGCTTCGAAGTCACCTACATGGACGTCGAGGAAAACGGCCTGCTGGACCTCGACAAGTTCAAGGCGGCGATCCGCCCCGACACCATCCTTGCGAGCGTGATGTACGTCAACAACGAGATCGGCGTCATCCAGGACGTGGTCGCGCTCGGCAACGCCTGCCGCGAAAAAGGCGTGATCTTCCATGTCGACGCGGCCCAGGCCACCGGCAAGGTCGAGATCGACATCGCCAAGCTGCCCATCGACCTGATGAGCCTGGCTTCGCACAAGACCTACGGCCCCAAGGGCATCGGTGCGCTGTACGTGCGCCGCAAGCCGCGTGTGCGGCTCGAGGCACAGATGCACGGCGGCGGCCACGAGCGCGGCATGCGTTCGGGCACGCTGCCCACGCACCAGATCGTGGGCATGGGCGAGGCCTTCCGTATCGCCAAGCTCGAAATGAAGGAAGACATCGCCAAGGCGGCGCGCCTGCAGAAGCGCCTGCTCGACGGCCTGAAGGATGTCGAGCAGGTGTTCATCAACGGCGACCTCGCGCAGCGTGTGCCGCACAACCTGAACATGAGCTTCAACTACGTCGAAGGTGAGTCGCTGATCATGGGCATCAAGGGCCTGGCGGTGTCGTCGGGTTCGGCCTGCACCTCGGCCAGCCTGGAGCCCAGCTATGTGCTGCGCGCCCTGGGCCGCAGCGACGAGCTGGCCCACAGCAGCCTGCGCATGACCATCGGCCGTTTCACGACCGAGGAAGAAATCGACTACGCCATCTCGACCATCAAGCACAACGTCGCCAAGCTGCGCGAGCTGAGCCCCCTGTGGGAGATGTTCCAGGACGGCGTCGACATCAGCACGATCCAGTGGTCGGCCCACTGACGCATTGAACAAAGTTTGAGAGGTACACCATGGCATATTCATCCAAGGTCATCGACCATTACGAAAATCCCCGCAACGTCGGTTCCTTCGAAAAGGGCGACGACTCGGTCGGCACCGGCATGGTCGGCGCGCCGGCCTGCGGCGACGTCATGAAGCTGCAGATCAAGGTCAACCCCGAAACCGGCGTGATCGAAGACGCGCGCTTCAAGACCTACGGCTGCGGCTCGGCCATTGCGTCGTCCTCGCTCGTCACCGAATGGGTCAAGGGCAAGACGCTCGACGAAGCCGCGGCGCTCAAGAACGCGCAGATCGCCGAGGAACTGGCGCTGCCGCCCGTCAAGATCCACTGCTCGATCCTGGCCGAAGACGCCATCAAGGCCGCCGTGAGCGACTACAAGGCCAAGCACGGCGCCAAGACGGCGGAAGCCGAACCATCGGCAGTCCACTGACATGGCCGTGACGCTGACCGAAGCCGCTGCGCGCCACGTCACCCGCTACCTCGGAAAACGGGGCAAGGGCGTGGGCGTGCGGCTGGGCGTGAAGACCACCGGCTGCTCTGGCCTAGCCTACAAGCTGGAGTATGTGGACGAATTCGCGCCTGAAGACGTGGTGTTCGAAGACCATGGCGTGAAGGTGCTGGTCGACCCCAAGAGCCTGGCCTACATCGACGGCACGCAGCTCGACTTCGTGCGCGAAGGCCTGAACGAAGGCTTCAAGTTCATCAATCCGAACGAGCGCGATCGCTGCGGTTGCGGAGAGAGTTTCCGCATCTGATGCGCCGTCGCTGACAGCGACCACAGCCGCCACCATGTCATGTGCTGGCGGTTTTTTCTTGATCCGCCCTCCGAGGGCGCAGGCCGCCTGATGAACCTCAACGACACCGACTTTCAACTGTTCGACGTCCCCGCGACCTTCGCGCAGGACCGTGCCGTGCTCGACGCCCGGTGGAAGGAACTGCAGCGCGAGGCCCATCCGGACCGCTTTGCCGCGCAGGGCGCCGCGGCGCAGCGCGTGGCGATGCAATGGTCGGTGCGCATCAACGAGGCCTACCAGCGGCTCAAGGACCCGATCCGCCGGGCCAGCTACATCTGCGAACTCCATGGTGCACCGCTGAACGCCGAGAACAACACGGCCATGCCGCCTGATTTCCTGATGCAGCAGATGGAATGGCGCGAAACGCTCGACGACGCCGGCGACATTGCCGCGGTCGAGCAGCTGCAGGCCGAAGTCGAGGCCGGGCGCGCCCGCGCGCTGTCGTCGCTCGACTGGCTGATCGACGAGAAGGGCGACTACCCCGCCGCTGCGCAGCAGGTGAGAGCCCTCATGTTCATTGAGCGCTTCGGACAGGACGTCGAAGCCAAATTCGATCAGTTGGGACAATAGCCAGATATGAACCCCCACGCTCATCACTTCGTGTATTCGCTGCCCCCCGAGGGGGCGCAGGCCTCCCTTGGGGCGGCCCGGCGGGAGGCCTGATGGCTCTTCTTCAGATTTCCGAACCCGGCCAGGCGCCCGATCCGCATCAGCGCCGCATCGCCGTGGGCATCGACCTGGGCACCACGCATTCGCTGGTGGCCGCGGTGCGCAATGGCGTGGCCGAATGCCTGCCCGACGACCAGGGCCGCGTGATCCTGCCTTCGGCCGTGCGCTATCTCGACAAGGAGCGGCGCCAGATCGGCTTCGATGCGCTGGCCGCACGCGCGCAGGACGCCGCAAACACCATCACCTCGGTCAAGCGGCTCATGGGCCGCGGGCTGGCCGACATCGCCAACCGGGAGTCGATGTCTTACCGCCTGGTGGACGAGGGCGGCATGGTCAAGGTGCAGACGGCCGCCGGGATCAAGTCGCCGGTGGAGATCAGCGCCGAGATCCTGGCCACCTTGCGCTACCGCGCCGAAGACACCTTCGACGACGAGCTCTACGGCGCCGTCATCACCGTGCCGGCCTACTTCGACGAAGGCCAGCGCCAGGCCACCAAGGACGCGGCGCAGCTCGCCGGCCTCAACGTGCTGCGGCTGATCAGCGAGCCTACGGCCGCGGCCATTGCCTACGGCCTGGACAATGCGAGCGAGGGCGTCTACGCGGTCTACGACCTGGGCGGCGGCACCTTCGACATCTCGATCCTGCGGCTCACGCAGGGCGTGTTCGAAGTCATTGCCACCGGCGGCGATTCCGCCCTGGGCGGCGACGACTACGACCACGCGCTCGCCGATTTCGTGCTCGCGCAAACCGGCCTGCAAGTGGGCAGCGACGCCGACAAGGCCGCCATGCTGGTGGCCGCCCGTGCGGCCAAGGAGGCGCTGACCGAAGCCGATTCCGTGGCGTTCCACGCCGAGCTTGCCGGCGGCGCCGCCCGATTCGACCTGGCGCGAGCGCAATTCGATGCCGCCACCAAAGCGCTCACCGACCGCACGATCGCAGCGGTTCGCAAGGCGCTGCGCGATGCGAAGCTCAAGCCCGACGACCTGCAGGGCATCGTGCTGGTGGGCGGCTCCACCCGCATGCCGCAGATCCGCCGCGCCGTCGCCGAATTCTTCGGCCGGGAGCCGCTCATCAACCTGAACCCCGACGAAGTCGTGGCCCTTGGCGCGGCCATCCAGGCCAACCAGCTGGCCGGCAACAACGGCGCGGGCGATCTGCTGCTTCTTGACGTGATCCCGCTGTCGCTGGGCATCGAGACCATGGGCGGCCTGGTCGAGCGCATCGTGCCGCGCAACCAGACCATTCCGACGGCCATGGCGCAGGACTTCACCACCTACCAGGACGGCCAGACGGCGCTTGCGCTGCACGTGGTGCAGGGCGAGCGCGACCTTGTCGCCGACTGCCGCAGCCTCGCGCGCTTCACGCTGCGCGGCATCCCGCCCATGGCGGCGGGCGCGGCGCGCATCCGCGTGACCTTCACCGTCGATGCCGATGGGCTGCTGAGCGTCAGCGCCAGGGAGCAGGGCAGCGGCGTGGAGGCCAGCGTGGCGGTCAAGCCATCGTACGGACTCTCGGACGACCAGATCGCGCGCATGCTGCAGGAGAGCTTTTCCACCGCGCAGCAGGACATGCAGGCGCGGGCGCTGGTGGAGGCGCGCGTCGATGCCGAGCGCATGCTGCTTGCGACGCAGAGCGCGCTCGACGCCGACGGCGACCTGCTGGGCGAAGAAGAGCGCGCAGTCATCGATGCGTCGATGGCGCAGTTGCGCGAAGCTGCCAAGGGCAATGACGCCGCGGCCATCGAAGGCGCCACCAAGGCGCTGGCCAATGACACCGAGGCCTTTGCCGCCCAGCGCATGAACGCGGGCATTGCGCGCGCGCTGTCGGGCCGCAAGCTCGAATCCCTCTGAGAACCACATGCCCACCATCAAGATATTTCCGCATCCCGAGTACTGCCCGCAGGGTGCAGAAATCACGGCGCCGGCCGGCACCTCGATCTGCGAGGCGCTGCTGGACAACCACATCAACATCGAGCATGCCTGCGAGATGAGCTGCGCCTGCACCACCTGCCACGTGGTCGTGCGCCAGGGCTTCAATTCGCTGAACGAGGCCGAGGAGGGCGAGGAAGACCTGCTCGACCGAGCCTGGGGCCTGGAGCCACAATCGCGCCTGAGCTGCCAGGCGATCCTGGCGCAGGAAGACGTGACGATCGAGATTCCCAAGTACTCGATCAACCACGCCAAAGAGAACCATTGAAAGAGCCACCGCATGTCGCGCCAGATCGTCCTCGACACTGAAACCACCGGCCTGTCCGCCGAGAACGGCGACCGCATCATCGAGCTCGGCTGCGTGGAACTGTTTGCCCGCAAGCTCACCGGCAACGACCTGCACATCTATTTCAACCCCGAGCGCGAGAGCCATGAAGACGCGCTCAAGGTGCACGGCCTGACAACCGACTTCCTGCGCGACAAGCCGAAGTTCGCCACGCTGGCCAACGACATCGTCGAGTACCTGCGCGGCGCCGAGCTGATCATCCACAACGCGGCCTTCGACGTCGGCTTCCTCAACAAGGAGCTCGAGCTGGCCGGCCTGCCGCCGCTGCGCAGCTTCGTGGGCGAGGTGACCGACACGCTGGCCATGGCCAAGCAGGTCTACCCGGGCAAGCGCAATTCGCTCGACGCGCTGTGCGACCGCTTCGGCGTCGACCGCTCCAACCGTACCTTCCACGGCGCCAAGCTCGACGCGCAGCTGCTGGCCGACGTCTACATCAATCTCACGCGCGGCCAGGACGCCCTGCTGATCGACGTGGCCTCGAACGAGCCGGCGCAGGGCACCACGGTGGTGGCCATCGACCTGAGCCAGTTCGACCTGCCGGTGATCATGGCCGCAGAGCAGGAGCTCGCAGCGCACGAGGCCGTGTTGTCGCAGCTCGACAAATCCAGCAACGGGCGCACGCTGTTTCGGCAAAACAGCTGAAATCCTGTGGCATAATCGAAGGCTTCGCGCAACGCGATTAATTCCACGGCACTGCACTCGCGGTGCCACGGGCGGTTAGCTCAGGGGTAGAGCACAGCATTCACACTGCTGGGGTCGGAGGTTCGAAGCCTCCACCGCCCACCAATTCCAAATAAAAAGCGACCTGGCTGTCCAGGTCGCTTTTTTGTTTGCGCGGACGCACTGTCGGCTCGTGCTGACGCCAACTGCCGCCGCGCGCCGGCTGCATTCCTGAAGTAACCGCGTAGAACCGGGACAAAGGAGAGCATCCGCCATGGCCACCCATCCCGATCTTCCGCCTCCGATCACACCGGATCTGCCCGTGGAGCCCGACGAAGGGCCGAGCACGCCGCCGGACGAGCCGACCGATCCCGAGCCGCCCCCCACCACGTCCTGATGAAATCCGCCCGCGAGCCGCGATAAGCTCGCACGATGGATGAACTCGATTGCGCCGTCATCGGCGGCGGTGTGGTGGGACTGGCGGTGGCGCGCGCCTTGGCGCTCGCGGGCCGGGAGGTGGTGGTGCTGGAAGCCGAAGGTGCCATCGGCACCGGCACCAGTTCGCGCAACAGCGAGGTGATTCATGCGGGCATCTACTACCCGCAGGGCTCGCTCAAGGCCAGGCTTTGCGTCGAGGGCAAGGAGGCGCTCTATGCCTATGCGGCAGAGCGCGGCGTGCCCTACCGGCGCTGCGGCAAGCTGATCGTCGCGACTTCGGCCGAGCAGGTGGCGCAGCTCGAAGTGATCCGTGCCAAGGCGGCCGCCAACGGCGTCGGCGACCTCGTGTTGCTGACCGCGCAGCAGGCCATGGAAATGGAGCCGCAGCTCCATTGCGTGGCGGCATTGCATTCGCCGAGCACCGGCATCGTCGACAGCCATGCCTTGATGCTGAGCCTGCTCGGCGATGTGGAGAACGCGGGCGGCATGCTGGCGCTGAAATCGCCCATCGCACGCGCGGAATGCGGCCAGGACGCTATCGTCCTGGTAGCGGAAGACGGAACGGCACTGCGCTGCAACACCGTGGTCAATGCGGCCGGGCTGCTTGCGCCCGAACTGGCCCGCCGCTTCGAAGGCTTGCCGTCCGCGGCCGTGCCCACCGCCTACTTTGCCAAGGGCAGCTATTTCACGCTGTCGGGCCGCGCGCCTTTCAGCCGCCTCGTCTATCCGGTGCCCGAACCCGGCGGACTGGGTGTGCACCTGACGATCGACCTGGGCGGGCAAGCCAAGTTCGGCCCCGACGTGCAATGGGTGCAATCGGCCGACGACCTGGTGGTGGACCCGGCGCGTGGCGATGGCTTCTACGCCGAGGTGCGCAAGTACTGGCCCGCCCTGCCCGACGGGGCGCTGATTCCCGGCTACGCGGGCATGCGGCCCAAGATCTCGGGCCCCGACGAGCCGGCGCGCGACTTCATGATCGGCGGACCCGAATCGCACGGCGTGCGGGGCCTGGTCAATCTCTTTGGCATCGAGTCGCCCGGGCTCACAAGCAGCCTGGCCATCGGGCGCTACGTGGAGCGACTGCTCGCGGCGGGCTGACGGCGAAGGCACATCAGGGCCCATCGCGTGCAGAAGTCTGCACAACAGCTGTGCCCGAGAGGCTTTTGTGCCTGTAACATGACACCACGCCATTTGCTGGCGTGAAGCCGCCGGCGCGGTGCCGGTGCCATCACGGAGGAAAGATTCCAATGAGTGCATCCAACAATATCGAAGCGGCAGCCGAAGACATCGCAAGCGACGTGCGCGGCGTGCTGGCCAGCAAGGACCTGGATTCGGTTCCCCACATCAAGGCGCTGCGCCAGCGCATCGACACCAAGCTCGCCATTGCGCGCGAGCTTGCCGCGGAAAAGAGCAAGCTGGCCGCCAAGAAGGCCCGCGAAGCGGCCAACTCTGCCAACGCCTACGCCCACGACGAACCGTGGCAGATTGCCGGCGCTGCGCTGGCCGTCGGCGTGCTGGTGGGCCTGCTGCTTGGCCGCCGCTGACCTGAACGCAAGCCGCCGCGCCGTTCCTCGCCGAGCCGGAGTCGGCGCATGAGATTGCTGTCCCTGTTCGGGCTCAATGCCCGTTTGCGGCGGCTGCGGATCGCTGCGGCCGAAGGTGCGCTGGCGGCCGAAGACCGCGTGCAGCTCCTGCGCATGGCGTGGGAGGACGAGAAGCAGCGCCTCAAGCTGATGCTCGTGCTGGTGGTGGCCGTGCTCGGCCTGACCACGGTGGCGGTGGCATTGCTGTCGATGGCGGTGGTGGTGCATTTCTGGGAAACACCGCACCGCATCGCTGCAGCGTGGTCGGTGGCCGGCGTGTGGGTCCTGCTCTGGCTGGGTGCGGCGCTGGGGCTGTTCCTGACCCTTCGCAATGCCTCGAACAGCTTCATTCCGGCGCGCCGCGAATTCGAACGTGACTGGGCCTGGGTGCAGGACAGCTTCGGCCTCGGCAAGGATCCCGACCAGGACGAAGAAGCGCCGCGTCCCCGGCGGCCCGCCACGCGCGAGGAACTGCTCGCCCGCATGGAGCGCCAGCGCGAACGCATTGCCACCATGCAGGGGGCAGGTCCGGCACGGCCCGCCGGTGCAACGGGTGCTTCCTCCGAAGCACCGCCGGCCGACGAATCGGCGGCAGCCGCGGCCTTGCGCATTGCGCGGGAGCACCCCGTGGCCACCGGCGTTGCCGCCGCGGTGGCCGTGGTGGTGATCCGGCCCAAGCGGCTGCTGCGCTGGGCCGCGTTCATTGCGCCAGTGCTCTGGCGCATGCGCTGAGAAGAAAAGAGAAAGAGCGAAGGCTCAGGCGGCGCTGCGGCTTTGCAGCAAGGCCTGCGCCGCCTCGCGGACCAGCGCCGGGCCGCGGTAGATGAGGCCTGTGTAGATCTGTACCACGTCCGCGCCCGCGGCAATCTTGGCCTTGGCATCGGCCGCGCTGAGGATTCCCCCCACCCCGATGATCGGAAAACCCGGCCCCAGCGCCGCGCGCAGCTGCGAGACCACGCGATTGCTCGCCTCGCGCACGGGCGCGCCCGAGAGCCCGCCCGCTTCGTCGGCATGCGGCAGGCCGGCGACCGCGTCTCGTGCCAGCGTGGTGTTGGTGGCGATCACGCCGTCCATGCCGTGGCGCTGCAGCGTGGCGGCGATCACGGCGACCTGGCTCTCGTCCAGATCGGGAGCGATCTTCACGAACAGCGGCACGCGCCGATGGCTGTGCTCGGCCAGCGCATGGCGGCGTTCCGCGATGGCGCCCAGCAGGGCGTCGAGCGCCTCGTCGCTCTGCAGTGTCCGCAGGTTGGCGGTGTTGGGACTCGAGATGTTGATGGTCACGTAGTCGGCATGCGGGTACACGCCGTCCAGGCAGGCCAGGTAGTCGTCCACGGCCTTTTCGATGGGCGTGGCGGCGTTCTTGCCGATGTTGAGTCCGAGCAGCATCGGCTTCTTGCCGCCGCCGCTCCTGCGGAAGCGCGCCTTCTGCACGTTGGCAAGAAAGGCGTCGAGCCCTTCGTTGTTGAATCCGAGCCGATTGATGAGCGCGTCGCGCTGGGGCAGGCGGAACATGCGCGGCTTGGGGTTGCCCGGTTGCGCCTTGGGCGTGACCGTGCCGACTTCGACGAAGCCGAAGCCCATGGCGGCAAAGGCGTCGATGCAGCGGGCGTTCTTGTCGAGGCCGGCGGCCAGGCCCACGCGGTTGGGAAACTCCAGCCCCGCCAGCGTGACCGGATCATCGACGCGCGGCGCGGCGTAGGCGCAGGCCAGCGGCGTGTTCTGCGTGCGGGCCAGCCCGTCGAGCGTGAGTTCGTGGGCATGCTCCGGGTCGAAGCCGAACAGAAAGGGCCGGGCCAGGCCGTAGAGCGAAGAGGGGAGCAGGGGCATCGGATAATTCTCGACTTCAATGAGCCAAGGATTCTCCGCGATGACTGCACCCGTTTCCCCTTCTTTCGCCTCCGGCGCCGCGAACGGCGCGGGCGCCATCTCCCAGGACGAACTCAAGGCCCAGGTCGGCCGCGCCGCGCTGGCCTACGTGGCCAAGGGTGAAATCGTCGGCGTGGGCACGGGTTCCACCGTGAACAAGTTCATCGACGCGCTGGCCACCATCAAGGACCAGATCAAGGGGGCGGTGTCCAGCTCTGTGGCCTCGACCGAGCGCCTGCGTGCCCTGGGCATTCCGGTGTTCGACAGCAACGAGGTCGACGAACTGGGGGTCTACATCGACGGTGCCGACGAGATCGACCACCACGGCTTCATGGTGAAGGGCGGCGGTGCGGCGCTCACGCGCGAAAAGATCGTGGCGGCGCAGTCGCGGCGCTTCGTCTGCATTGCCGATGCTTCCAAGCTGGTAGACACGCTCGGCGCCTTTCCGCTGCCGGTGGAGGTGATTCCGATGGCAGCGCGCCGGGTGATGCGGCAGTTCGAGGCCATGGGCGGCATCGCACAGGTGCGCGAGAAGGACGGATTGCCGCTCGTGACCGACAACGGCCAGCACATCGTCGACGTGACGGGACTGCGGATCAGCGATCCGCTCGCCTTCGAATCCGAAGTGAGCCAGTGGCCCGGCGTGGTCACGGTCGGCGTGTTTGCGCATCAGAAGGCCGACGTGTGCCTGCTGGGTACGCCCTCGGGCGTGCAGACGATGCAGTTCGACTGAAGAAGGAAGGCCGCGTGCTCTTCTGGCCGGCGGCCGGCCGGTTCAGAACTTGATGCCTGCCGGATTGCTCGGGCTCGGACCGCTCGGGGCGGGCGTGGGCGGTTGTGGCGCTGGCTGCGCAACGGGCGCGGGCTCGGATGCGGCGGGCGCCGGCTGCAGCGCGACCAGCGGCCGCGCCGGCGGATTGCGGTAGCCCGCGGGCAGGCTGTTGCTCTTCGGATAGCCCGCGGCGTCGAGGTAACGCGACCATTCGGCGTCCGAGTAGCCCTTGAGCTGCTGCGAGCCGATCGTCAGCAGCGGCAGCGAGGCCTGGTTGCTCAAGCGCTGCAATGCCTCCACATCCTGGCTGCTCTTGACGGTGCGCTCCTCGAACGGAATGCCGCGCGTGACGAGCAGCGAACGGGCGGTGCCACAGGGCGCGCATTCCTCGCTGCTGTAGAGCGTCACGGGATAGCGCTGCGCCACTTGCCGCAATTCGTAGGGCAGCCCGGCATTGGCGGGAGGCGTGATGCCGGCCTGCGGGGCCGCGGCCGGTTCCGTGCTTGCGGTGGGCGCGCGGTCCGAGAAGGTGACCTTGCCGTTCTTGTCGACGTTGCGGTAGATCGGCTGGGCCATGGCCCCTGCGGCGATCAGCAGCAGGGCGAAGCCGGACAGGCGATGCAAGGAGGATTTCTGGTGGATCGAATGCATCGCCCGAGTATCGCAAGCTTCAGGCGCGCATCAAGCGGGCCGGGTCTGTGCCATGCCCTGGTGTCGCAGCAGCGCATCAAGCTGTGGCTCGCGGCCGCGGAAGGCCTTGAACGAATCCATGGCGCTGCGGCTGCCGCCGGCTTCGAGGATGGCCTGGCGGTACCTGCGGCCGGTTTCGATGTTCGGCTGGCCGTCGGCGCCCACGGTTTCCTCGAAGGCGGCATAGGCGTCGGCGCTGAGCACCTCGGCCCACTTGTAGCTGTAGTAGCCGGCCGCGTAGCCGCCCGAGAAGATATGGCTGAAGGTGTTCGGCGTGCGGCTGAAAGGAGGCGAGGGCATCACGGCCACCTCGGTGCGCACCTTGCCCAGCAGCGCGAGCACGCCGCCCGGCTGCGCGGTGGCGGCCTGGTATTCGGTATGCAGCAGCATGTCGAACAGCGAGAACTCGATCTGGCGCAGCGTCTGCAGGCCGCTCTGGAAGTTCTTGGCGGCGGTCATCTTGTCGAACAGCGCGCGCGGCAGCGGCTCGCCGGTGTCGACGTGGGCCGTCATGTGCCTGAGCACGTCCCATTCCCAGCAGAAGTTTTCCATGAACTGGCTCGGCAGCTCGACCGCGTCCCACTCGACGCCGCTGATGCCCGACACGTCGCGCTCGTTCACCTGCGTGAGCATGTGGTGCAGGCCATGGCCGAATTCGTGGAACAGGGTGGTCACGTCGTCGTGCGTGAGCAGCGGCGGCTTGCCGTCGACGCCGCTCGCGAAGTTGCACACGAGCTGGGCGACGGGCGTTTGCAGCATGCCGTCGTCAGGGCGCAGCCAGCGCGCGCGCACGTCGTCCATCCACGCACCGCCGCGCTTGGCGGCGCGGGCGGAAGGGTCGAGGTAGAACTGGCCGACCTTCTGCCCGGCGCGCTCGATGCGATAGACCTCGACGCTGGGGTGCCAGGTGGGCGCGCTGTCGCGGCGAATCGAAACCTCGAACAGCGTCTCGACGATCTTGAACAGGCCGGCCATCACCTTGGGCGCCGGGAAGTACTGCTTGACCTCCAGCTCGCTGAAGGCATAGCGCGCCTCCTTGAGTTTTTCGCCGATGTAGCTCCAGTCCCACGCCTGCGGATCGGTGATGCCCAATTGGTCCGCAGCGAAGGCGCGCAGGTCGGCCAGGTCGCGTTCGCCGTACGGCTTGGCCTTGGCCGCGAGATCGCGCAGGAACTTGATCACCTGCTCGGGCGACTCGGCCATCTTGGGCACGACCGAGAGTTCGCCAAAATTCCTGTAGCCGAGCAGTTTGGCTTCTTCCTCCCGCAGCGCGAGGATCTCGTTGATCAGCGCCGTGTTGTCGAAGGCCGGATCGCCAAGCTCGCTGGCGCGGGTGACGTAGGCCCGGTAGAGCGTTTCGCGCAGCGCGCTGCTCCTGGCGAACTGCATCACGGGCAGGTAGCAGGGCATCTTGAGCGTGAGCTTGTAGCCCTGCTTGCCCTCGGCTTCGGCTGCTCCGCGGGCCGCGCTCACCACGTCTTCGGGCACGCCCTCGAGCTCGCCCAGCGCCGCGTAGTACGAGAAGGCGTCGGTGGCATCGAGCGCGTTCTCGCTGAATTTCTGGCTCAGTTCGGCCTGGCGTTCCTGGATGTCGGCAAAGCGCTTCTTCGCCTCGCCCTGCAGTTCCGCGCCGCCCAGCACGAAGTTGCGCACGGCATTCTTGTGCGCCTGGCGCTGCTCGGGGTTGAGGGCGGCCACGTCGATGGCCTTGTACTTGGCATAGAGGCGCTCGTCGGAACCCAGGCGGGTCCAGAAGGCGGTCACGCGCGGCATGGCCTCGTTGTAGGCGGCACGCAGTTCCGGCGTGTCGGCCACGGCGTTGAGATGGCCCACGGCGCTCCAGGCGCGGCTGAAGCGTTCGGACGCCACGTCGAGCACCTTGGAGATCGCATTCCAGTCGGCGGGAAAGTCGGCCGCCGTCACGGTCTGCAGCGCTGCCTCGGCTTCGGCCAGCAGGATGTCGACCGCGGGCGCAACGTGTTCGGGCTCGATGCGGTCGAACAGCGGCAGATCGGTGAAGTCGAGGAGGGGGTTGTTCTTTGTGGCCATGGAAATCACTTGGCGGCGCGTTCCGCGGCTTCAAGGGTGTTGACGAGCAGCATGGCGCGCGTCATGGGGCCGACGCCGCCGGGCACGGGCGTGATCCAACCGGCCACTTCCTTGACGCCGTCGAAGTCGACGTCGCCGGCGAGCTTGCCGTCTTCCTTGCGGTTCATGCCCACGTCGATCACGACCGCGCCGGGCTTCACCATGCCGGCCGTCAGGATGTTGCGCTTGCCCACCGCGGCCACGATCACGTCGGCCTGGCGCGTGAGGGCGCCCAGGTCTTGCGTCGCGCTGTGGCAGATGGTCACGGTGGCGTTCCTGGCCAGCAGCATCATGGCCATCGGCTTGCCGACGATGTTGCTGCGGCCGATTACCACCGCATGCTTGCCGCGCAGGTCGTAGCCGATGGATTCGAGCATCTTCATGCAGCCGTAGGGCGTGCAGGGCCAGAAGCCCGGCGCGCCGGTCATGAGCGCGCCGGCGCTGGCCACGTGGAAGCCGTCCACGTCCTTGGCGGGCGAGATCGTCTCGATGACCTTCTGGCTGTCCATGTGCTTTGGCAGCGGCAGCTGAACCAGGATGCCGTGCACCTTGGGGTCGTCGTTGAGGGCGCGGATGCGGTCCAGCAGCGCGGCCTCGCTCATGTCGGCAGGATAGGTTTCGAGGGTGGCCGCGAGGCCGGTTTCGGTGCTGTCGTTGACCTTGTGCTTCGTGTAGACCTGGCTGGCCGGGTCGCTGCCCACGAGGATGATGGAAAGGGCCGGGTCCACGCCCTTGGCCTTCAGTGCGGCGGTGCGGCCGGCAACCTCGGCGCGAATGGTTTTGGCGAGGGCGTTGCCATCGATCAGTTGGGCGGTCATCGGTTTCGATTTTCCAAGTAAAAACGCCCGCTTGCGCAGGCGTGAGAGTCATTCATTGCTATCGGGGGGATAGCTTCTAGGCTTTGGCGGCCGGCGCCGCCTGCCCGAGCGCGATCTTGAGCAGATCGGCCACGGTGTTGGCGTTGAGCTTTTCCATGATGTTGGCGCGGTGCGCCTCGACCGTCTTGATGCTGATGCCCAGGTCGTCGGCAATCTGCTTGTTCAGGCGGCCGGCGACGATGCGCTCGAGCACCTGGGCCTCGCGGCCGGTGAGCTTGGACAGCAGCGCGTCGCGGCTGGCCGACTGCTGGTGCTGGGTGAAGGCGCCGCGCGCGTGCTCGAGCATGCGCTCGACCAGCGTGACGAGCTCTTCGTCGTTGAAAGGCTTCTGGATGAAATCCATGGCGCCTTTTTTCATGCTGTCGACCGCCATCGGCACGTCGCCGTGGCCGGTGATCACCACGATGGGCAGCGGGGAACGCCGTTCGATCAGCCGGTCCTGCAGCTCGAGGCCGGTCATGCCGGCCATGCGGATGTCGACGATCAGACAGGCGACTTCGCGCGGGTCGTATCGGGAGAGGAAGGACTCGGCCGAATCGAAGCAGCGAACCCTGTAGTCCTTGCCTTCGAGCAGCCATTGCAGCGAATCTCGCACGGCTTCGTCGTCGTCGACGACATAGACAGTGCCCTTCTTCGGAATCAAACTCATGCAGGTACCTTTGCCTCGTCGCTTGCTACGGAACTGGGAGCGTCCAACACCGGAATCCAGAAGGAAAAACGGCATCCGATCACATCCGGACCATTGTAGATGTTCTCCGCCTGCATCCTGCCCCGATGGGACTCGACGATGGTGCGGCACAGATTCAGCCCGATGCCCATGCCTTCCGGCTTGGTGGAGAAGAAGGCTTCGTACAGGCGGTCCATCACCTCGGGGGCCAGGCCCTTGCCGGTGTCCTGCACCGAGAACTCGATGGCGTTGTGGCCCTCGATCACCTTGGGCAGCACGCGCAGCTCGACGCTGCGGCGCGCGAGCGGACGCTCGGCAATGTCGATGGACTCGGCCGCGTTCTTCAGCAGGTTGACCATCACCTGCTCGATCAGGATCGGGTCCACTTGCACCACCGGCAGCCGCGCGGCCACGTAGTGGTTGAGCCGCACGTTGCGCCGCCGCAGCTCGATGCCCGCGAGCTCGACCGCTTCGCTGACCATGGTGGACACGTCGGCGGCCGTGCGGTTGGGCTCGCTGCGCTTCACGAAGGAGCGGATGCGCTGGATGATCTGCCCCGCGCGCTGCGCCTGCTTGGAGGTCTTCTCCAGCGCCGCGAGCAGCGCCTCGGTGTCGATGGCCTGCCCCTTGAGGCGCGACATCATTCCGTTGCAGTAGTTGGTGATGGCCGTGAGCGGCTGGTTGAGTTCGTGCGCCACGCTGGACGCCATCTCGCCCATCGTGATCAGGCGGCTCGCGGCCTGCGCGCGGTCGGCCTGCGCCGCGGCCTGCTCTTCGGCGTCGCGCCGCGGCGTGATGTCGGTGGCGATCACCAGCTGCGCCAGCCGGCCGTCGACCCACGTCAGGTAGCGCGAACGCACCTCGAGCCACTTGCCCAGGTGCGGCACGAAGATCTCGTTGTTGGCCGTCTGGGCGGCGGTCAGGGTGTCGATCGGCAGGCCGGCGTAGGGGTCGACGTCGTCCAGGCCCTCGTCATGCGCATTGGAGGCGGGCACGCCGGCCTGCGCCACCATGCCCAGGTGGCCCACGGTGTCGGAGCCGAACCAGAGGCGGTACAGCTTGTTGGCGAACAGCAGCTCCTCGCTGCCGATGGGCGCAACCGACACGGCAGCGTCGAGCGCCTCCAGCACCGTGGTGAAGCGCTCATAAGAGGCCGACAGCTGCTCGCGGATGCGCGTGGGCTCGGTGATGTCGGTCATCGAGGTCATCCAGCCGGTCTGGTGGCCGCGCGCGTCGATCAGCGGCGATACATAGAGCCGGGCGTTGAAAACGCTGCCGTTCTTGCGCTTCACGCGCACCTGGAAGCCGCCGGGCAGGGCGCGACCGTGCAGCTCTTCCTCGAGCCGCTCGTTCATCACTTCGCGGTCCGACTCCAGCCAGTAGGGGAAGGGCGGCGACTGGCCCACCAGTTCGGCCTCGCTCCAGCCCGTCATCGCGCAGAAGGCGGCATTCACGTAGGTGATGCGGCCCTGCAGGTCGAGCACGCGCATGCCGGTGAGCATGGAGTTTTCCATCGCACGACGGAAGTTGGTTTCGGCGACCAGCCGCTGCTGGGCTTGCTGGCGCCGCCGGGTATGGCGCCAGGTGCCGATCAGCATCCAGCTGGTCAGCACGCTGAGTGCGCAGACCAGCCAGAACAGGCCGTTGCCGACCACCCCCTGCGAAGTGCGGTAGGCCTGGGCGCGCAGCACCAGCGCATTGCCGACGGGCGAAACCGGCACCTCGTACTCGTTGGTTCTTTCGGGCCAGGGGAGGAGCCGCCTGCCGCTTTCCCTCAGGTTGACCGTATTGCCCGCAAGCACGTCGCCCTTGGCGTCGAGCAGCGAGACCGCGTAGCGCGCCTGTACTTCCGACGGCATGCCGTAGCGCAGCAGGCCATCGACCGAAAATTCGCCGAGCACCACGCCCGCGAACAGGCCCTGGTCGAAGAGAGGAATATGCAACTGCAGCATCGCCGCGGGATCGCCGCCCGCCACCGGCTGGGAGAAAACCGGCTGGCGCAGCTCGCGCGCCAGGGCGTAGTTGCTTTCCACGTCGCCCGGGCGCAGCACGTCGCCGATCAGGTGCTGTTGCGCGGGATGCACGCTCGGCGCCGAATAGCCGGCCTTGAAGCGCCGCCGGTCGTCGATCCAGGTGACGGTCTGCAGCTCGGGGAACTGGCTCACCAGCGATTCTGCGCGGCTCGCGAATTCGATCGGGTCGATCTCGCGATTGGAGGCGTCGCGCGCGATGCGCATCAGCTGTTCCTGGCGCTCGAGCAGGCGCAGGCGCATGCGCTGCTGCGCGTATTCGACATCGCGCCGCACGGATTCCTGCTCGCGCTCGACCTCCTCGGTGCGCAAATACCAGAACGCCGAAACGATGGCCGCCAGGAACAGCAGCACCGCCGCGATCGGCGCCAGCATGGCGACCGCATCTTGCAGCACCGGCGTTTGCTGGCGCCACCAGCGGCGCCACCACGAGAGCGGAGACGCATTCACGGCGCTGCGGGCAACCGCCAGCGGAGAGGAAAAAGGCATGCTGCGAGTTTAGGTGATGGCCCCTGCGCCAAGGAGAGAAGGGCTGCAGTGCCATTGATTCCGGCGCCGGCGACTTTGTTTCCAAAATATCACAATAAGAAATTCACATGCACCATTTGAAATATAAGTATTTCTATGAGAAACTCCCGCCCGGTGATCGAAGAGCGCACTAAATTACAGCCACAGCCCTAAAGGAGAGACAAGCATGTCGGCAAATCCCGAGAACCTGTTCGGCTCGGCCGCGAACGACGCGGACGCCCAGGAAACCCGTGAATGGATGGATGCACTGTCCTCCGTGATTCAAAGCGAGGGACCTGAACGGGCCCACTTCCTTCTCGAGCAACTGCTCGAACATGCGCGGCAGCACAGCATCGACAAGCCGTTCTCCGCCAATACGGCCTACGTCAACACCATCGAGCCCGACCAGGAAGAGCGCTGCCCCGGCAACCTCGAGATCGAGGAGCGCCTGCGCGCCTACATGCGCTGGAACGCCATGGCGATGGTGGTCAAGGCCAACCGCCACCACCCCGCCGAAGGCGGCGACCTGGGCGGCCACATCGGCTCCTTCGCCTCGCTGGCCAACATGTTCGGTGCCGGCTTCAACCACTTCTGGCACGCCGAGAGCGAAAACCACGGCGGTGACTGCCTCTACATCCAGGGCCACGTCTCGCCCGGCATCTATGCCCGCGCCTACCTCGAAGGCCGCCTGAGCGAAGAGCAGCTGCTCAACTTCCGCCAGGAAGTCGACGGCAAGGGCCTCTCCAGCTACCCGCATCCGAAGCTGATGCCCGAGTTCTGGCAATTCCCGACCGTCTCGATGGGCCTCGGCCCGCTGATGGCCATCTACCAGGCGCGCTTCCTCAAGTACCTGCATGCGCGCGGCATTGCCAACACCGAGAACCGCAAGGTCTGGGTGTTCTGCGGCGACGGCGAAATGGACGAGGTCGAATCGCTGGGCGCCATCGGCCTGGCGGCGCGCGAAGGCCTCGACAACCTGATCTTCGTCATCAACTGCAACCTGCAGCGCCTGGACGGCCCGGTGCGCGGCAACGGCAAGATCATCCAGGAGCTCGAAGGCGAGTTCCGCGGCTCGGGCTGGAATGTCATCAAGCTGATCTGGGGCAGCAACTGGGATCCGCTGCTTGCGCGCGACAAGGACGGCGCGCTGCGCAAGATCATGATGGAGACCAACGACGGCGACTACCAGGCCTTCAAGGCCAACGACGGCGCCTACGTGCGCAAGCACTTCTTCGGCCGTGACCCGCGCACGCTCGAAATGGTGTCCAAGATGAGCGACGACGACATCTGGCAGCTGCGCCGCGGCGGCCACGATTCGCAAAAGGTCTATGCGGCCTTCGACGCGGCCGTGAAGCACAAGGGCCAGCCGACGGTGCTCCTGATCAAGACGGTCAAGGGCTTCGGCATGGGCAAGATCGGCGAGGGCAAGAACACGGTCCACCAGACCAAGAAGCTCGGCGACGAGGACATCAAGGCCTTCCGCGACCGCTTCAACATCCCGATCCCCGACAGCCAGATCTCCGAGCTGCCGTTCTACAGGCCGGCCGACGACACGCCGGAAATGAAGTACCTGCACGAGCGCCGCAAGGCCCTCGGCGGCTACCTGCCGCACCGCCGCACCAAGGCCGACGAGAGCTTCACGGTGCCTTCGCTCGACGTCTTCAAGTCGGTGATGGAGCCCACGGCCGAAGGCCGCGAGATCTCGACCACGCAGGCCTACGTGCGCTTCCTCACGCAGCTCTTGCGCGACAAGGCGCTGGGCCCGCGCGTCGTTCCCATCCTGGTGGACGAAGCCCGCACTTTCGGCATGGAAGGGTTGTTCCGCCAGATCGGCATCTACAACCCCGCAGGCCAGCAGTACACCCCGGTCGACAAGGACCAGGTCATGTACTACAAGGAAGACAAGGCCGGCCAGATCCTGCAGGAAGGCATCAACGAAGCCGGCGGCATGTCGAGCTGGATCGCGGCGGCCACGTCGTACAGCACGAACAACCGCATCATGGTGCCGTTCTATGTGTACTACTCGATGTTCGGCTTCCAGCGCATCGGCGACCTGGCCTGGGCGGCCGGCGACATGCAGGCGCGCGGCTTCCTGCTGGGCGGCACCTCGGGGCGCACCACGCTCAACGGCGAAGGCCTGCAGCACGAAGACGGCCACAGCCACATCCTGGCCAACACCATCCCGAACTGCGTGAGCTACGACCCGACCTTCGCGCATGAGGTGGGCGTGATCCTGCACCACGGCCTCAAGCGCATGGTCGAGCGCCAGGACAATGTCTACTACTACCTCACGCTGCTCAACGAGAACTACCCGATGCCCGGCCTGCAGCCCGGCACCGAAGAGCAGATCATCAAGGGCATGTACCTGTCGAAGCAGGGGCCGGCACTGAAGGCCAAGTCGCCCACCGTGCAACTGCTGGGCAGCGGCACGATCCTGCGCGAAAGCTTCGCTGCGCAGGATCTGCTCGAAAAGGACTGGGGCGTTTCCGCCTCGGTGTGGAGTTGCCCGAGCTTCAACGAGCTGACGCGCGACGGCCAGGACGCCGACCGCTGGAACCTGCTGCACCCGGACCAGGCGCCGCGCGTGCCCTTCGTGGCCGAGCAGCTCGCGCCCACGACCGGCCCGGTGGTGGCATCGACCGACTACATGAAGGCCTATGCCGAGCAGATCCGTCCCTTCATCCCGAAGGGCCGCAACTACAAGGTACTGGGCACCGACGGCTTCGGCCGCAGCGATTTCCGCAACAAGCTGCGCGAGCACTTCGAGGTCAACCGCCACTACATCGTGGTGGCAGCGCTCAAGGCATTGAGCGAAGATGGCACGGTGCCGGTGGCCAAGGTGGTCGAGGCGATCAAGAAGTACGGCATCAATGTCGACAAGGTCAACCCGCTTTACGCCTGAACATCAATCAACAACCAACGAACGGCGCCTTACGGCGGGAGACAACGATATGGCAGCAGTGGAAGTGAAGGTGCCGGACATCGGCGATTTCGATGAAGTCGCGGTGATCGAGGTGCTCGTGAAGGTGGGCGACACGGTCAAGGCCGAGCAGTCGCTCATCACCGTGGAATCGGACAAGGCGTCGATGGAGATTCCTTCGTCGACCGCCGGTGTGGTCAAGGAGCTGAAGGTCGAGGTCGGCAGCAAGGTGAAGGAGGGCTCGGTGGTGCTCGTGCTCGAGGCCGAGGGAGCGGGTGCTGCTGCAGCGCCGGCCCCGGCGCCTGCTGCGGCCCCCGCAGCTGCCGCGTCCGCGCCGGCCGCGGCGGCGCCTGCCCCGGCGGCTGCACCGGCCGCCTCGGGCCCGGTCGAAGTCAAGGTACCGGACATCGGCGACTTCAAGGACGTCGCCGTCATCGAGCTGCTGGTGAAACCCGGCGACACGATCGCGGCCGACCAGTCGCTGATCACGGTGGAGTCGGACAAGGCCTCGATGGAAATCCCGTCGTCGGCGGCCGGCGTGCTCAAGGAACTCAAGGTCAAGGTCGGCGATACCGTCAACATCGGTGACCTGATCGCCGTGCTCGAAGGTGCTGCGGGTGCCGCGGCCCCTGCGCCCGCGCAAGCGGCCGCAGCCGCACCGGCCGCCGCGACCGCCAGCGCCCCCGCGCCGGCGCCTGCTTCGCCGGCACCCGCCGCAAGCCCGGCCGCGGCCGCGCCGCACGATCCCACCACGGCGCCCAGCGGCAACCTGCCGCATGCCTCCCCCTCGGTGCGCAAGTTCGCCCGCGAACTCGGCGTGCCGCTCGAGGAGGTCAACGGCTCCGGTCCCAAGGGCCGCATCACGCAGGAAGACGTCCAGAGCTTCACCAAGGCCGTGATGAGCGGCCAGGCCAGCACCAAGGCCTCGGCGGCCAAGGCGCCGGCCGGTGGCGGCGGCGCGGATGGCGCCGCGCTGGGCCTCATTCCCTGGCCCAAGGTCGACTTCACGAAGTTCGGCGCGGTCGAGCGCAAGGACCTCTCGCGCATCAAGAAGCTCAGCGGCGCCAACCTGCATCGCAACTGGGTGATGATCCCGCACGTCACCAACAACGACGAAGCCGACATCACGGAGCTCGAGGCCTTCCGCGTCTCCACCAACAAGGAGAACGAGAAGTCGGGCATCAAGGTCACGATGCTGGCCTTCGTGATCAAGGCCGTGGTGGCGGCGCTGAAGAAATTCCCCGACTTCAACGCCAGCCTCGACGGCGACCAGCTGGTCTACAAGCAGTACTTCCACATCGGCTTCGCGGCCGACACGCCCAACGGGCTGGTGGTGCCGGTGCTCAAGGATGCCGATAAGAAGGGCATCCTGCAGATCAGCCAGGAGATGGGCGAACTCGCCAAAAAGGCGCGCGACGGCAAGCTCGGCTCAGCCGACATGCAGGGCGGCTGCTTCTCGATCAGCTCGCTCGGCGGCATCGGCGGCACGCATTTCACGCCCATCATCAACGCCCCCGAAGTGGCCATCCTCGGCCTCTCCAAGGGCCAGATGAAGCCGGTGTGGGACGGCAAGCAGTTCGTGCCGCGCCTGACGCTGCCGCTGTCGCTGTCGTACGACCACCGCGTGATCGATGGTGCCCTGGCCGCGCGCTTCAACGCCTACCTGGGGCAAGTGCTCGCGGACTATCGCCGAATCCTGCTATGACCACCGTAGTGGCCGTCCGCAAGGGCGGCCAGGTCACGATGGCGGCGGATTCACTGGTGACCTTCGGCGACACGCGGCTTTCGCACCGCGCCGAGGCAAACCAGAAGATCTTCACCGTCGAGGACGCGGCGGGGCAGAGCCTGTTCGCCGTGGCCGGCGCCGCTGCGCACTTCCTGGTGCTGCAGCATGCGCTGGCCGCGCAGCCGCGCGAGGCGCTGCTGTTCGGCAGCAAGCACGAGATCTTCCGCACCTTCACGCTGCTGCATCCGGTGCTGAAGGACTCGTTCTTCATGCAGACCAAGGAAGACGAGCACGAGCCCTACGAGTCGAGCCAGTTCACGATGCTGATGGCCAACCAGAGCGGCATCTACGGCATCTACAGCTACCGCGAGGTGTTCGAGTTCAAGGA